>BNJT01002510.1_pt1:1682500-1757666 | contig 1757666 bp, 2022 predicted proteins | sample 8540491 | NCBI WGS metagenome assembly BNJT01 (sample SAMD00202455, study PRJDB9452) | human saliva metagenome | host: Homo sapiens | reverse complement strand
ATCCTGTCTTCCCGATTGATATTACAAGATTAAGAACACTAGTTGTTCTTTTTTTGTTTATTATAAATATTCTTTATAACCTTTCAATAAAAATAATTCTAGCTCTATAATTTCTGTAGTGGGTAAATCCTCTATAGATATTATGAAGCCTATTTTGTTGTAGAAAAAAGTCACATAAGATCTATAATGAAAAACGACGAAACTATCATTTGAAAGACTTGTATTGAACAATTAGATTTTATGTCTTTTTTATTTTCTTTAAATCTATTTTTTTGATTTTTTTATGAAATAAAAATAAGCCTCCGATTGGAGGTCTGTGTTTGAACTAATCAAAAAAGGATGTGTGAATAATTTTCATTTAATAAGAATTATTTTTATTTTAAGTCTATAATGCAAAGCTTACCATAAAATTTCACATATTTTCTCTACTTCTTTTTGGAAAGAATCAATTGGTGGTGTATCTGTAATAATACAGTCTAAGTCATGGTAATGTGCAAGTTTGAAGTAATGACTAGTATTAAACTTAGAGTGGTCTGCGAGTAAGAGACTCTTGTCTGAGTTTTTGATCATTTGCTGTTTTATGCGCGCTTGTTTGTGATTAGCTTCGTAGGCACCATATTTATCTAGTCCTCTACAACTGATGAGGGCTAAATCGGTATGAAAGTTATTAATAAATTCACTTGCAAAATCGCCTAAGGATGAATTTGTTCCATAATTTATATGTCCTCCAGATAGAAAGAGTGTTATATTCTCAAATTCATTTAGTCTTCTTGCAATTTCGATTCCGTTTGTAATAATGCAGAGATTTTTAAGTTTTTCAAGATAAGGAACGATCATAGCTGCTGTTGATGAGCTATCAATAAATATGGATTGGTTGTCAGTGAGAAAAGTGGAAGCAATTTCAGCAATGTGTTGTTTGCCTTTTTCTTCCTCTCGGACACGAGCAGAATAAATATATTCTACGTTATTGGCAGTCAACAATCGGACTTCTCCATGGCCTCTACGAATTTTCCCCTCTTTTTCCAATTCGATTAGGTCTCTTCTTAGAGTAGAAGTCGAACAATACATGAGTGCCTCTAGTTCTATCGTTGAAATGATCTTTCTTCGTGTCAGAATTTCTATAATTCGTTCCATACGTTCTAAGGAAACCATACTATTTCTCCTTTATGTTAATGTTTTGAACATTATTGAACATTTTTGAATATATTATACCATTATTCTTTACAAATTTCCAATAGTATATCCACCTATTGTATGCGCTTTCTTAAAGTGTTATGATACAGATAAAGAAAGGAGTGAGTTTATGACTCAAGATGAAAAAATTATTCGTGAACAGATTTGTGACGTTTGTCATAAAATGTGGCAACTTGGTTGGGTAGCTGCTAATGATGGAAATGTATCTGTTCGTTTAGATGCTGATACTATTATAGCAACGCCTACTGGTATCAGTAAAAGTTTTATTACACCAGAAAAATTGGTGAAACTGAACCTCAAGGGTGAGATTTTAGAAGCTGAGGGAGACTATCGTCCTTCAAGTGAAATTAAAATGCATATCCGCTGTTATGAGGAACGTGAAGATGTGAGAGCTGTTGTCCATGCTCATCCACCTATTGCAACTGGTTTTGCTTTAGCGCATATCCCTCTTGATACGTATTCTCTGATTGAGAGTGCAATTGTTGTAGGAGCTATTCCGATTACACCTTTCGGGGTTCCATCTACTATGGAAGTTCCTGATGCAATTACTCCTTATCTTCCTGACCATGATGTAATGTTGCTTGAGAACCATGGTGCTTTAACTGTTGGAAGTGATGTTATTACAGCCTATTATCGTATGGAGACTTTGGAGTTAGTAGCTAAAACAACTTTCCATGGACGTATGCTTTTGTCAACTAAAGGTATAGAGGAACAAGAAATTCCACGTCCTACTTTGGAACGTCTATTCTCTATGAGAGAAAACTATAAGGTAACTGGTCGTCATCCCGGTTATCGTAAATATAATGGAGATGGCAGTGTTAAAGAAATAGAAGAATAAGAGGGAAATATCATGATTCAACATCCACGTATCGGAATTCGTCCAACTATTGATGGTCGTCGTCAAGGGGTTCGTGAATCGCTTGAAGTTCAAACGATGAATATGGCAAAAAGTGTTGCGGACTTGCTTTCTAGTACCTTGAAATATCCTGATGGCCAACCAGTTGAATGTGTGATTTCACCATCAACAATTGGTCGTGTACCAGAAGCAGCAGCGTCTCACGAATTGTTCAAGAAATCAAACGTGTGTGCAACAATCACTGTAACACCTTGCTGGTGCTATGGTAGTGAAACAATGGATATGTCTCCTGATATTCCACATGCTATTTGGGGATTCAACGGAACTGAAAGACCAGGGGCTGTTTACTTAGCAGCAGTTCTTGCTTCTCATGCTCAAAAAGGAATTCCAGCATTCGGAATTTACGGTAAAGATGTACAAGAAGCATCAGATACAGAAATTCCTGAAGACGTTAAAGAAAAAATCTTACGTTATGCAAGAGCTGCTCTTGCTACAGGTTTAATGAGAGATACAGCTTACTTATCAATGGGTAGTGTATCAATGGGTATCGGTGGTTCAATCGTAGATCCTGACTTCTTCCAAGAATACTTAGGAATGCGTAATGAATCAGTAGATATGACTGAATTCACTCGTCGTATCGACCGTGGCATTTACGATCACGAAGAATTCGAACGTGCACTTAAATGGGTGAAGGAAAACGTTAAAGAAGGATTCGACCGCAACCGTGAAGACCTAGTGTTAAGCCGTGAAGAAAAAGATAAACAATGGGAATTTGTGATTAAGATGTTCATGATTGGACGTGACTTAATGGTTGGTAACCCAAGACTTGCTGAACTAGGCTTCGAAGAAGAAGCAGTTGGTCACTACGCTCTTGTTGGTGGATTCCAAGGTCAACGTCAATGGACAGACCACTTCCCTAACGGGGACTTCATGGAAACATTCCTAAACACTCAATTTGACTGGAACGGAATTCGCAGACCATACATCTTCGCAACTGAAAATGATGCGTTAAACGGTGTATCAATGCTATTCAACTACTTATTAACAAACACTCCACAAATCTTTGCGGATGTTCGTACTTACTGGAGTCCAGAAGCTGTTGAACGTGTAACAGGTCATAAACTTGAAGGCCATGCTGAAAATGGATTCTTACACTTAATCAACTCTGGTTCATGTACACTTGATGGAACAGGTCAAGCTACAAGAAACGGTGAACCAGTGATGAAACCATTCTGGGAATTAGATCAATCAGAAGTAGATGCAATGCTTGCAAATACAGACTTCCCAGCAGCAAACCGCGAATACTTCCGTGGTGGCGGTTACTCAACTCGCTTCTTATCTAAAGGAAATATGCCTGTAACAATGGTTCGCTTGAACTTGTTGAAAGGCGTAGGTCCTGTACTTCAAATCGCAGAAGGATACACGCTTGAATTACCTGAAGATGTACACCATACATTGGATAACCGTACAGATCCAGGCTGGCCAACAACTTGGTTTGCTCCTCGCTTAACAGGTAAAGGCGCATTCAAGTCAGTCTACGATGTAATGAATAACTGGGGTGCAAACCACGGTGCAATCACTTATGGACATATCGGAGCTGACCTTATCACTCTTGCTTCAATGTTACGTATTCCAGTGAATATGCATAACGTTGCAGAAGAAGATATCTTCAGACCTAAAAACTGGTCACTATTCGGAACAGAAGATTTAGAATCAGCTGACTACCGTGCATGCCAATTATTAGGACCTGTGCATAAATAATGAAAATTCTGGAGATAGAAATCTAATAGTTGGATTTCTATCTCCAAGAATTTAAAAGGAGTAGAAAATTATGACAAAAACAATTATTCTAGCCTGTGTAGGTGGTTTGACAACTAGTATGTTAGTTGAACGTATTAATGAAGTTATTCATCGAGATCAATTAAATTATTCGTTTTACTCTGTTGGTATTGCGGGAATTAATAATTTAAAAAATATTGATGTTTTGCTTTTGAGTCCTCAGTTGGCATATCTAGAAGAAAAGGCGAAAGCATCTCTTAGTGTTCCGGTTGCTGTTATTAGCGATGAAAATTTTGAGTTAATGAAAGGTGAAGCTGTTTTGCAGCAAGCAAAAGACTTAATGGGTTGAGCTGATGGGAACACTAACAAGACAGTCGACACAAGAGTTGATGCAGCTAATCTTAAAAAGTAGTAAAAGTACTCAAAAGGTTATGGAAAGCCTTCAATTGGCTCAAGGAGGAGATCTTTCAGGTGCTAGAGAGGTGCTAGAATTAGCGACTCAGATAAATATAGAAGCACATAATTTACAAACCTCTCTTATCCAAGCTGAGACGAGGGGTGAGAGTGGAGAAGTTAGTCTATTAGCTATTCATGCCCAAGATCATTTTATGAACAGTCATTTATTGCTTGAGTTAGCGGATGTTTTCTTACATCAGATAGAAGAAGTTGAACAATTAAAAAAGAAAATAGAAAAACTGGAACAGGTAGGTGAAAAAACATGAGTCATCCAGTTATACTTGAAATGAAAGGTATCGTAAAGAGCTTCGGACCTGTAAAAGCCTTAAAAGGAGTAGATTTTGATCTACGTGCTGGTGAAGTTCATGCACTGATGGGGGAAAATGGTGCTGGTAAATCCACGCTAATGAAAGTCCTCACAGGAATTCATGATGCTAATGAAGGAACGATTCACTACAATGGGAAGCAGGTTGCCTATAGCAAGCCTAAGGAAGCGATGGAAGATGGGATTGTTATCGTTCACCAAGAATTGAATATGATGAATCATTTAACTGTGGCTCAGAATATTTTCATTGGGAGAGAAGAATTCCGTCATAATTTGTTGATAGACGATGGTGCTAGCATCAAAAAAGCTAAGAAACTATTTGATCTATTGAAGTTGGATATTAATCCTACTGAAAAAGTTGGTAATTTAACGGTTGGGAAACAACAAATGGTTGAAATTGCCAAAGCCTTATCCATGGATGCTAAGGTCATTGTTTTCGATGAACCAACAGCAGCCCTAACGGAGTCTGAAATTAACGAACTTTTTGTAATTATTGATGACTTACGTGCTAAAGGTGTTGGTATCATTTACATCTCTCACCGCATGGACGAAATTGCTCGTATTACAGACCGTGTAACGGTAATGCGTGATGGTGAGTATGTAGGGACTGTAAATACCAAAGAAACAACAAAAGACGAAATCATTGCAATGATGGTTGGTCGAACTATTTACGAGGATCCTAAAGCGGCTTCAGCTGTAGCAGATGATGCTCCAGTTGTACTTGAGGTGAAGAATTTAAATGCGGGATCATCTGTAAAAGATGTTAGCTTCCAGCTTCGAAAGGGTGAAATCTTAGGTTTTTCTGGATTAATGGGAGCTGGCCGTACAGAAGTGGCACGGTTACTGTTTGGTGCAGATAAAAAAGAAAGCGGTACCATTTTTGTAAATGGTAAAGAAGTGACTATTAATTCGCCACAAGACGCAATTAGAGAAGGAATTGGTTATCTTTCAGAAGACCGTAAACGTTTTGGTTGTATTGTAGATATGACAATCGCTGATAATACAGTGATGACAAACTTAGATAAGTATATTAAAGGTGGACTTATTAATGACGGTGAAATTGTAAAAGTCAGTGATGAATTCGTTAAACAATTAAGAACGAAGACACCATCGTCAAAACAATTAGTTCGTAACTTATCAGGTGGTAACCAACAAAAAGTCGTCATTGCAAAATGGCTCGAACAAAATAGTGATATTTTAATTTTTGATGAACCAACAAGAGGAATTGACGTTGGTGCCAAAAGTGAAATTTACACTTTGATGAATGCCTTGGTTGCTCAAGGGAAATCTATTATCATGATTTCATCTGAATTGACTGAAATTTTGCGGATGAGTGATCGAATTGTCGTTATGTGTGAAGGTAGAAAAACGGGTGAGCTGGATATTAGCCAAGCTACTCAAGAACGGATACTAGCTTTAGCTACAGACCGTTAGAAGTGAAAACAGAGGTGTTTACTTATGGAAGAGAAACAATCTTTATGGATGAAATTAGAAAAAACAGTTGGTTTGCAAAAACTGATTGCCTTGATTGCGCTTATTGTAATTTTCGCATTCTTCGCTATTTCTAGTGAGTCTTTCCGTTCGTTTGATACGGCGGTTAGTATCTTGGATGCTTCGTATTATATTGGTTTCTTAGCAATTGGGGTTACATTTGTTATTATTACAGGTGGGATCGACCTTTCAATCGGGACAGTGATGATGTGTTCAGCTATTATTGGTGGTGTCCTCCATACAAAAATGGGCTGGCCACTGTGGCTCTCTTTATTGGCCATTCTAGTGGTAGGAGTTCTCTTTGGACTATTAAATGGAATAATGGTTGCTAAATTTGGATTGCCTCCATTTATCGCAACCCTAGGTACGATGATGATATCTCGTGGACTTAGTTCTATTGTTTCTAATGTTCAGAGTGTGACTTTCCCACTCCGTGGGACAGGTGAAGGTTGGTATAAGGATTTATTCCGTACCCAAGACAATTTCCCTACTGGTTTGATTGTATTGATTGTCCTTGCTGTCCTTGCAGCTTTAGTTTTGAATAAGACAAAGGTGGGACGTTATATCTTTGCGATTGGTTCCAATAAAGAGGCGACTCGTTTATCAGGAGTTAACGTTGTTAAGTGGGAAGGTATGGCCTATGTTATAGGTGGTTTATTTGCAGGACTTGCTGCAGTTGCCTATGCTGCTACTTACTCTACTATTTTACCTGGTACAGGTAATGGGATGGAATTAGATGCAATTGCAGGTGTTGTAGTTGGGGGAACTTCTCTTGCTGGAGGAGTTGGCTCAGTCGTAGGTACTATCATTGGGGTATTCATCATGTCTGTATTGAAAATCGGACTCCCTTATATCGACCTCCAGCCTCACTATCAACTCTTCATCACAGGTTTCGTTGTAATTGTCGCAGTTTATTCCGATATTTTGATTCGTAGGAATAAAAAGAAATAGTCAATGCTAGAGGAATACAAAAATGGCATTCCTCTCTTTATCGGGTGAATAATCACTCTTCAAATCTTAGATAAAAATAATAAAAAAGGAGCAACTATCATGAGAAAATCATTTAAGTTTGCTATTATTGCCGCAGCAGCTGTGTCTGCATTTGCTTTGACAGCTTGTTCATCTTCTAAGACAACAGATGGTACTAAGGGTGGATCAGCTAGTGGTGATTACAAGGTAGAAGTAATCGCTAAAGGTTTCCAACATGACTTCTGGAAAGCTGTTAATAAAGGGGCTGAAAAAGCGGCTGATGAACTTGGTGCTAAGATTACCTTTGTAGGACCACAAAATGAAACTGCTATTGCAGAACAGCTTGAACAACTTAACAATGCTATCAATAAGAATCCGAAAGCAATCGCTCTGGCAGCCTTAGATACAGAAGCAGAACTCGATGCTATTAAACAAGCACAATCTAAGAATATTCCAATTATTGGATTTGACTCAGGGGTTCCAGGGGCACCAGAAGGAGCAATTAAAGCGACTGCTTCTACAGATAACCATGCTGCTGGAGGAAATGCAGCAGAACATATGTTCCCTCTAATCGAAAAGAAAATTGGTGATACTCCTGTACGTATTGGTGTAGTTTCTCAAGAAGCTAACTCTCTTTCAATCACTCAACGTACATCAGGATTTATCGATAAGATGGTTGAGTTGATTGAGAAGAAAGGCGTCAAAGTAGCTGTTGTTGGACATGATAAATTTAAAAACAATGTAGCTGAATCAGATGCTAAAGTTATCATTGAAGTTCGTGTTCCTGCTCAAGTAGATGACGCTGCTGGTAAAACAGAAGCTTCTACAGTACTTGAAAAGGCAGATACTATCGCAATTTATGGTTCAAATGAATTTGCTGCTAAAGCAATTATCAATGCAAATGGTAGCTTTAAAGAATCAAAACTTGGTGCAGACAAGATTATTGCAGTTGGATTTGACTCAGGTGCTCTTCAACAAGATGCAATTCGTAATGGTGTCTTTGCTGGTTCTGTAACTCAAGATCCAATTCAAATCGGTTATCAAGCTGTAAAACTTGCGGTTGAATCAGCTCAAGGTAAAGAAGTAAAAGATGTTGATACAGGATCTAAATGGTACGATGCAAAAAATATTGATTCTGATGAAATCAAAGCATTGTTGTATCAATAAATCGATTATATTCGAATAGAGAAGGAGCTTTAAATGACATTGATAAAAATACTAGCTGTTGATTTAGGTGCGAGTTCTGGTCGTGTCATGCAAGCGATTTATGATGGAGAACGTCTCCAATTGTCAGAAGTTCATCGTTTTAAAAATGAAGCGGTAACTGTCAACGATGGATTGTATTGGAATATTCTTCACTTATTCAATGAAATCAAGACAGGGATAAAAAAAGCTTCTCGTGATCAAATCCCTATCCAATCTATTTCTGTCGATACATGGGGAGTAGATTACGCTTATCTTGATAAAAATGGGGATCTGCTTTATCAGCCACATTGTTATCGTGACAACAGGATGGGACGCTATGAGGATGAATTCTACAAGTTAGTAGACAAGCAGACTTTGTTTACTGAAACGGGAGTTCAACCAGCGACTTATAATACAATTTTACAACTGTACGCTGATATCAAAGAAAAACCGGAACTCATAGAGGTAGCTGATCATGTTCTGTTTATGCCTGACTTAATTAACTATCTCTTATCAGGTGTACTGGTAAATGAATATACCATTGCCAGTACGAGTGGTTTGTTAAATAGTCAGACCCAAACTTGGTCTAGCAGTTTGTTTGCACGCTTGGGACTTCCTGAAAAATGGTTTTCTAAGGTTAGCAAAGGAGGGACAGTATTAAGAAATCTTTCTCCAAGAATTGCTCAAAACTTGAAAATCGAACCTTTCGATGTCATAGCTGGAGCTGGACATGACACAGCAGCAGCGGTATTAGCAGTGCCTTATGTCGATGAACAACCAACAGTATTTATCTCTTGTGGGACTTGGTCTCTTGTGGGGATGGAGAGTCAAACAGTTTTGACTAGTTTGGAAGCTTTAAATGCAGGCTTGACAAACGAAGGTTGTTTTGATGGTGGAATTCGTCTCTTAAAAAATACAACAGGTTTGTGGATTATCCAAGAGTTACAGAGAGATTGGCAACTTCAAGGGGAGGAAATAGGCTTTGCAGAAATGGTTGTATTAGCGCGTGAGGTTAAGGATAACCGAAGCTTTATTAATCCAAATGCAACAATCTTTGCTTCTCCTGGGGACATGGAAGAAAAAGTAAAAGACTACTGTAGAATGAGTGGTCAAATTGTTCCAGAGACTAAGGGAGAAGTTGTTAGGACAGTTCTTGAAAGTCTGGCCTTGGCTTATCATCAAACAGTTGAGCAACTAGAAGAGTTAACAGGTAAAGAGATTGCCCGTATTCAGATGGTGGGCGGTGGTATTCAAAATGAGCTTTTATGCCAGTTGACTGCCAATTTTGCTCGTAAGCCAGTCATTACAGGACCGATTGAAGCTAGTGCTCTGGGGAATGTTTTGTCTCAATTGTTAACTTTGGGAATTGTTCAGTCAAGAGAGGAAGCACAAAATCTCATTCGACAATCAGAATTACTGAAAAGTTATGTAGTAGAAGATTTGGATAATGTCGAAACTAGTCAACAGTTTTTCAAGTCATTAGTAGAGAAGGGGGAGTAAATGTTAAAGAATATTCCTAAAATTATTAGCCCAGAGCTAGTTAAGTATCTGATGGAGATGGGACATGGAGATGAGCTAGTAATAGCTGATGCAAATTTCCCAGCTCACAGGATCGGACAACGCGTTGTTCGTTGTGATGGTCATGGAGTTCCTGTGATTTTGGATGCTATTTTGCAACTACTACCTCTCGATACATACAGTGACTATCAAGCAGGCCTTATGCAGGTTGTACCAGGAGATCCAACTATTCCAGTTATTTGGGATGAATATAAAACCTTACTAGGCAAGTATCATACAGGTGCATCTATCAAAGAGTTTGAACGTTTTGAATTTTACGATCAGGCAGAGAAAGCTTATTTAGTGATTCAAACTGGAGAAAGTGCTCTTTATGGAAATATTATCCTGAAAAAAGGCGTTTTGTAAAAAAATAAGGGGGATGTGGGGCTTCCCACTCCCTTCCTTTGCGATTTGTTTGTTAAAAAAATCACAAATATTTGAAAATATAGGGAATATATTATATAATTAACCTAAATATAAAGCGTGAAAAACGCAAGGAGGAAAAAATATGGCAACATTTACGTTCCAGCAGTCAACCTTATTGGTAAAGGTGTGGTAAATGAAGTTGGTCCTTATGTTAAGGAGTTGGGCTATACTAAGGCTCTTTTGGTGACAGATAAGTATATCGAATCAAGTGATATCTTGCCAAAAATTTTAAAACCTTTAGATGATGAAGGGATTGCTTACGTTATCTTTAGTGATGTTGAACCGAACCCTACTTGTAAAAATGTCATGGATGGGGTCGCTGCTTTGAAAGAGCATAACTGTGACTTTATCATCTCTGTCGGTGGTGGCTCTCCACAGGATGCAGCTAGCTGTATTTCTGTAATCGCTACTAATGGCGGTAAGCCACAGGATTATGAAGGTTTGCATAAGTCTGCTCAAAAAGGCCTTCCTGTTGTAGCTATCAATACTACTGCAGGTACATCAGCAGAAATTACTATCAACTACGTTATCACTGATGAAGAACGTAAGGTTAAAATGGTAATGGTTGATAAGAACAGTCTTGCTCTTATCTCTGTTAATGACCCTGAATTGATGGTTTCAAAACCTCAAGCTTTGACTGCTGCTACTGGTATGGATGCTCTTACCCACGCTGTTGAAGCTTTGGTAACACCAGGTGCTTATGATGTGACTAAGAAACTCTCTATCGGAGCTATCGAGCTGATCAAAGAATATCTTCCACGTGCAGTAGAAAACGGACACGACATCGAAGCTCGTGAAGGTATGGTTAATGCTATCTTCCTTGGAGGAATGAGCTTTAACAATGCTGGGCTCGGCTATGTTCACTCAATGGCTCACCAATTGGGTGCAGTCTATAACTTGCCTCATGGTGTTTGCTGTGCCATGCTTTTGCCAGTTGTTGAGCGTGAAAATGCCAAACGTGTACCTGTAGCCTTCCGTAATGTTGCTAAGGCCTTGGGTATGCAAATCGAAGGAAAATCAGATGAAGAATGTGCAGCTTATGCTATTTCTGAAATTGAAAAACTTTCTGAAACTGTTGGTATTCCTAAGAAATTGACAGAACTTGGTATCGAGGAAAAAGACTTTGACTTTGAATACCTTTCTAAGAATGCCTTGATTGATGCTTGTGCACCAGGTAATCCATTCATGCCAACTTTGGAAGAAACCATTGCTTTCTATAAGGAATTGTTCTAAGCAAAGCTATTTTTGAATTTTTTTAGGGATAGTAAATTTAAGATTCTTACATTACGAATTCCTCCCGAATATTCAAATAATGTATTAGGGAATCAAATACTATTCCTATGATTTAAAACTAATAATATTTAAGAAGAACTATCCTTGTGATAGTTCTTTTTTTTAAAATTTGATATTCTAGACATATGAAAAGAATCAAAATTGATGTTGTAGTTGTTCCTTTAAGTGGACATTTGTACCCAACAATGAATTTATTAATACCCTTACTTAATAACCCTCGATATGATATTCGCTTATTCACTGGTCCTCAAAAGAAAGACGTTGCTGAGTCTGCAGGTTTTCATGTAGTTCCAATACTAGAAATCACATTGAGGATTTTGAACGTGCAGCTAATAATGATCAGCAATTAGGGATATTATCAGCTTATCAACAACTTTCTTCTAGTATTGATTTAATTAATCTAGTTTCTGATCAATTATTGAAAGAGTGGCAAATGAATCGCCCTGATATCGTCATTGCTGATTTTATAACCTTGTCTGGAGGTTTAGTAGCTAATCAACTTGGAATTCCTTGGATAACCACCATGGCTACACAATTTGTTTTAGAGACTACTGACGGCCCGCCTTGTCTAATTGGTGGAATGGGAAGTCCCAAGAATGGCTGGCAAGTTTCAGTACAATTTTTAGGTAGAACAGCAACTCGTTTAGTAAAACGAATTGTATCTTTTCTACTTCGTGATCGCTTAAAAAGATATCATTTTAAATTGTATAATCAACTCGGTCATGAGACCATTTATTCTCCATATTCAATTCTTGGTATTGGTATGAAAGAAGTAGAAATAAAAAAGGGATTTCCAAAACACTACAAGTGGATTGGTCCTTCTGGTGCTTCAGTTGAGACAGGAGAGGATTATCCTTTAGATTTATCAACATTTTCTAATCAAAAGAAAGTCTTAGTGACTTGTGGTACACAACTTGCTTGGGCTAAAGAAAACCTTATCTATCAAGCTAAGCAACTTGCAAAAGCTCATCCAGACTGTCATTTTTTTGTGACACGTGGTGTGGGTGGAGAAGCCTTCCAATGTGAAAATCTCATGGAGAACCTTTCCGTAGTTTCTTATTTACCTTATAAGGAGTACATTCCCCAGATGGATTATGTGATTCATCATGGGGGAGCTGGGATTTTTTATCAATGCATTATTTATGGTAAACCAGCTTTGATATTGCCTCATGATTATGACCAATTTGATTATGCCGTTCGTGGGGTTGAAGCCGGTGTTGCTTTCTCAGCTAAAAGAGATAATAGCAAGGCCATTGGACAAGCCTTTGAGGAGCTGTTAGCTAAAGAAAATTGGCCAGAATTAGAGACTTTGCGCCAAGCAGCACTGTCTTATCATCCGACGGAAACTTTAGAGAGAGAAATCCATCGTCTGCTGGCAGAAAAGGAGAATGAAAGATGAAAAAAGTATTAGTTACAGGAGCCACTGGTTTTCTTGGAAAATATGTTGTAGAAGAATTAGTCGAGCATGGTTATCAGGTTCGAGCTTTTGGCAGAAATAGAAAAGTTGGTCACTCTTTAGAGAATTCCTCGGTCAGTTTTTTTAAAGGAGATTTGACCAAAGCTGATGATGTGCTAGAGGCTTGCAAGGGGATGGATATGGTTGTTCATGCGGGAGCTCTGTCAACAGTTTGGGGTCCGTGGGAAGATTTTTATCAGGCCAATGTTTTAGGAACTAAATATGTTCTCGAAGCTTGTCGCCAAGCTGGGATTCAGCGCTTAGTCTATGTATCCTCACCAAGCATTTATGCAGCACCTAAAGACCAACTTGGTATTAAAGAAACGGATGCTCCAGAGGAAAATAATCTCAATAACTATATCCGTAGTAAATTGGCTTCGGAGAAACTCTTTAAAGATTATCCAGATGTTCCGAGTATCATCTTGAGACCTCGGGGACTTTTTGGGATTGGGGATACCAGTATTTTGCCACGTGTGATCAATCTTAGTCAAAAAATTGGAATTCCTTTGATTAGGGATGGGCATCAGCTCATGGACATGACTTGTGTGGAAAATGTTGCTCTGGCAATCCGTTTGGCCATAGAAGCTCCAGAAGCTAAAGGTGAGGTTTATAACATTACTAATGGTGAACCGAGGGCTTTTAGAGATTTGCTAGAGGAAAGTTTGACAGGTCTGGGTTATCCAATCAAATATAGAAATTCCAGCATCTCTCTTATCAGGAATTGCAAGTAGTTTAGAATTTATATACAAGACTTTGAACCTTAAAGGGGAGCCACCTCTAACTCGATATACCTATTATCTGCTTCGCTATAGTCAAACGCTGGACATTAGCAAGGCCGAGAGGGAATTGGGGTATCATCCGAAAATTAGTATTTCAGAAGGGATTGAACAATATGTCAAAGATTATCGAAAGTATTGAGTATTTCCCAGCGGGATATTGTACCAGTTATGCCGGTTTGCTATTCAAGGGTGTCAAGAATAGAAAGATGACTTTCCCCGCAGGAGTGTTCCTTATCAAGCACAGGGATAAGGGATATCTGCTCTATGATACTGGCTATCACTATGATATTAAGAGGAAACTTTGTTATGCTTTTTACCGTTTGGGGACGCCAGTTCAAATGACGGAGAAAGATCAGATTTTGCACTTGCTGAAAGCTAAAGAGATCAAACCAGAAGAAATCAACTATGTCTTGCTGTCTCATCTACATCCAGATCATTTGGGAGGGGCTAGCTTCTTTCCGAATGCAAACTTTATTCTGACCCAGGAAGTCTATGATGTTTACAAGAAACCAAAACTAAAGGATTTAATTTTTAAAGAATTTTTACCAAGTACTTTTGAGGAAAGATTGACAGTCATCAAGGCAAATCAGCAAAACGATAACTTTTCTTATCGTCCTACCTATGATTTCTTTGGAGACGGCAGCATCCTTGTAGCTTCGATAGATGGGCATGCCAAAGGGCAAGCTTGTCTCTTTATGCCAGACCATCATCTCTTTATCGCAGCAGATCTTTGTTGGGGAATTGACCTTTTACCTTACACCAAACAGATGCATCTGATTCCTTCCATGGTGCAGGATAGTAAGGATGACTATATCAAGGGAACAGAGTTGCTGGAAGAGGTTTTAAAGGATGGAATAGAAGTGCTAGTTAGCCATGACCCTGTAGAAAGGATTGAGCGGATTTTGTATGAGAAAAATAACCTTTCTTAAAACCTTTATTCAAACTCGTTGGCTTCATAATTTTAAGTCTCGAGAAGCTTTAGAAAACTATCAGAAAAAGCAACTGGCTGCCTATATGAACTTTCTCAAACGTGAGTCCCCTTATTTTAAAAATGGTGTACCTAGTGACTTTGACCATATGGACAAGGCTTTTATGATGAGTCATTTCAATGAGCTCAACACCCAAGGTGTGGATCGAGACGAGGCCTTGGCTTTGGCTATCGAAAGTGAAAAGACCAGGAATTTTACAGAGCTTAAGGGAGAAATAGCTGTCGGTTTGTCCTCTGGAACATCTGGACACCGGGGCCTTTTTATCACAACTGAAAAAGAGAGAAGTATGTGGGCAGCAGCTATCTTGGCAAAGATGTTGCCCAAGGGCCAACTTTTTGGGCACCGCATAGCCTTTTTCCTCAGAGCGGATAATGAATTGTATCAGACCATCAATACGGCACTCATTCGTTTAGAGTACTTTGATGTTTTCAAGAATACAGATGAACATATCGAGCGTCTCAACAATTATCAACCGACTATTGTAGTGGCACCTGCTTCTATGTTGATTGAATTGAGTAAGCGCCTAAAAGCAGGAGAGCTTAAGATTCAGCCGCAAAAAATCGTATCAGTGGCAGAAATATTAGAAGATAGTGATAAAGAGCGAATTTTGAGCGCTTTTGAGTTGCCAATTATTGACCAAGTATATCAAGCAACAGAAGGTTTCTTAGCTTGTACTTGCTCTGCTGGAAATCTTCATCTCAATGAAGACATCATTTTTGTGGAAAAACACTACTTGGATGACCGACGTTTTTATCCAGTCATTACTGATTTTAAGCGGAGCAGTCAGCCTGTTTATCGCTACCAGCTCAACGATATCTTGGTTGAGAATCCTAAACCTTGTCCATGTGGATCTCATTACACAAGGATTGACAAGGTCGAAGGGCGTTCTGACGACATCTTTTATTTTGATGGACAAGATGGAGGTCAGGTAACGATTTATCCTGACTTTATCAGACGTTGCATTCTCTTTGTGGAGAATGTTGGAGATTATCAAGTCAAGCAACATTCTGAGAAGCTAGTGGAAGTTTGTTTGAGTCGAAGAGATAAGCAAGTAGAAACAGCGATTACAGAGCAGTTTCGACTTTTGGCGCAACAAAAAGAGTTTAAAGAACCTGAAATACAATTTTCAGATTATCATTGGGATACAAGTCGTAAGCTCAAACGTATCCAACGTTTATGAAAGGACAAAAAATTATGACAGAAGTAAAAAGACATGTAGAAATTGCAGGTTATGGAGTCTGCCTTCCAAAAAATACGGTGCAATTTAAAGACCAAACCCGTCATCGTGTGGTTGAAATGAAGAAACGCAACTAGATTTGGCAGAAGCAGCTATCCAAGCTGCACTTGAAAATGCAAATTTGAGTATGAAAGACATTGATTGCCTGGTATCAGCTAGTGCGGTTGGTGTTCAGCCGATTCCTTGTACGGCAGCTTTGATCCATGAACGTGTGGCAAAAGGGTTCTCTATCCCGGCTATGGATATTAATACGACTTGTACAAGTTTTATCTCTGCTTTATCAACCATGTCACATTTGATTGAAGCTGGGGAATACCGTCGTGTTTTGATTGTATCCAGTGAAGTTGGTAGCTTGGGCCTCAATCCAAAGCAAAAAGAAAGTTATGAACTCTTTAGTGATGGAGCGGCTGCCTTTATTTTCCAAAAAAGTAGTCAGGACAAAGGAGTTATCGCTAGTCTTCAACGTACTTGGTCAGAAGGGGCTCACGATACTGAGATTCGTGGAGGCTTAACTTCTTATCAGCCAAAAGAGTACTCTGGAGAGACCAAGACCAATTTTATGTTTGATATGAAAGGCAAGAAAATCCTCTTGCTTTCTGCTCGTGTCATCCCAGAAATGTTCCAAGAATTCCAAGAGAAATCAGGCATTTCTAAAGATGCTGTAGACTATATTATTCCCCACCAAGCCAGTCGCGCTCTTCCTTTGGTCATGGGAAAACTGGGTGTAGATGAAGACAAGTACCTTAACCTTGTTATGGATTATGGAAATATGGTTTCCGTTGCGGTACCTTTTGGTTTAGCCTATGCACTCGTTCACGGATATGTGAAGGAAGGAGACACCATCTTCTTAATGGGAACTGCAGCTGGTATGACGGTCAATATGTTGGCTTTGAAATTGTAAAATAATAGCAGGCACAGATAAGTGGCCTGCTTTTTAAATTGATTTTAAACATAGAACTATCGGCCTATACAGAAAAAGCTTGATAACTTTTACGAAACTAAGTATACTAGAAGGTAACAAGCGTTTTCAGACAGTATATTAGGGAGTATACTTAGAAATTGAGAGGGAGATATGGGAATAAGAAAATTTCGCTTATTAATGTCCAAGTATGGTTTTAGTATTGCGATTATCCTTATAGAATTATTTCTTGTTTTCGGAATTATTCTTTACATGAGCCAGATTGCTCCGATTATTTGGGTGACTCTTGTATTTTTGATTAGCGTAGCAACCGTTATAGCGATTGTCAATCGTTCGATGTCACCTGAAAGCAAAGTGACTTGGTTGATTGTGACCTTTGTACCGGTGTTTGGTCCACTGCTTTATCTCATGTTCGGTGAGAGAAGACTATCAAAAAAAGAACTGAAACAACTCCAGGAATTGAATTCTATTGCATTTCATGAGAATAATGGGCGCCAACTCCATTTGCAACTACAGGAGACAGACAAACCAGCTTACGGAATTATCAATGCCTTGCTACATATGGATAGTAATGCAGAAGTCTATGACCAAACAGATTCACAATTTTTCGCAAGTGGTGAGGAAATGTGGCAACAGATGCTGGAGGATCTTAAAAGAGCAGAAAAGTTTATTTTTCTAGAATACTACATTGTCGACGAAGGTTTGATGTGGGATAGCATACTCGAAGTTCTGGAAGAAAAGGCTGCTCAGGGAGTTGAGGTCAAGATGCTCTATGACGACATCGGTTGTATGGTGACTTTGCCTGGGGATTATACTGTTCATTTGCGGTCTAAAGGGATTGATGCTCATAAATTTAATAAGGTGATTCCTCGTATGACAGTGGCCTATAATAACCGTGACCACCGGAAAATATTAGTGATTGATGGACAAATTTCTTATACTGGAGGAATCAACCTTGCAGACGAATATATCAATCATATTGAACGCTTTGGACACTGGAAAGATAGTGGGATTCGGATTGATGGTCCGGCGACTCAAGCATTTACCAGACTATTTCTCATGAACTGGTACATCAACCGTGGGGAAATCAGTGACTTTGATCAGTATCATTTGGAAAATCAGACACGATTTGGTAGCGGTCTTTGTATCCCATACGGCAGTGGACCTAAGCCAATCTATAAAACGAAGGTAGGGAAGATTGTTTATCAAAATCTGATTAACCAAGCAGAAGATTTTGTCTATATCACAACGCCTTATCTCATTATTGATTATGATTTGACAGAGGATATAAAAAATGCGGCGATGCGAGGTGTAGATGTGAGAATAGTCACACCCCATATACCGGATAAAAAACTTATTCAACTTGTAACACGGGGAGCTTATCCAGATCTTTTATCTGCGGGTGTTCGCATTTTTGAATACACACCTGGTTTTATCCATAGTAAGCAAATGATTGTTGATGATCGATTTGCGGCTGTCGGCACTATTAACTTGGATTATCGTAGCTTGGTTCATCACTATGAAAATGCAGTACTACTCTACAAAACAGAGTCAATAGCGGATATTCGCAAAGATTTTGAAGGAATTTTTGAACAATCTCAAGAAATCTTCTCGGATACCATAAATCCTACATGGTATCAAATGATGATTAAAGAAGTAACACAGTTATTTGCACCTATGCTTTAATTGAAAGAATTAACTGATAATAGATGATTAGAGGAGAGGTTGGGACAAAAGTCCTAGCCTCTCAATTTTCTTTGGATTGTCGAGCAAGACGCAGTGGTTGAGTGGGCTTTACTACGCTGATTTCATCGGATAACAAAGAAGCAGAACTCAAAAAAATTGACTTTATCCTAGACTGGACACCCAATACCAACCATACAGGGCTTTATGTAGCCAAAGAAAAAGGTTATTTCAAAGAAGCTGGAGTGGATGTTGATTTGAAATTGCCACCAGAAGAAAGTTCATCTGACTTGGTGATCAATGGTAAGGCACCGTTTGCTATTTATTTCCAAGACTACATGGCTAAGAAATTGGAAAAAGGGGCAGGAATTACTGCCGTTGCAGCGATCGTTGAGCACAATACATCAGGGATTATCTCTCGTAAGTCTGACAATATCAATAGTCCTAAAGACTTGGTTGGTAAGAAATACGGAACTTGGAATGACCCAACTGAGCTTGCTATGCTGAAAACCTTGGTAGAATCTCAAGGTGGAGACTTTGAGAAGGTTGAAAAAGTACCAAACAACGACTCAAACTCGATTACACCGATTGCCAATGGCGTTTTTGATGCTGCCTGGATTTACTATGGTTGGGATGGAATCCTTGCTAAATCTCAAGGTGTAGATGCTAACTTTATGTATTTGAAAGACTACGTTAAAGAATTTGACTACTACTCACCAGTTATCATCGCAAACAACGACTATCTAAAAGACAACAAAGAAGAAGCTCGTAAAGTCATCCAAGCTATCAAAAAAGGTTACCAATACGCTATGGAGCATCCAGAAGAAGCGGCTGATATCTTGATAAAGAATGCCCCTGAGTTAAAGGATAAACGTGATTTCGTTATCGAATCTCAAAAATACTTGTCAAAAGAATATGCAAGCGACAAGGAAAAATGGGGACAATTTGATGCTGATCGCTGGAATGCCTTCTACAAATGGGATAAAGAAAATGGTATCCTCAAGGAAGATTTGACTGATAAAGGATTCACTAACGAATTTGTAAAATAATGACAGAAATTAGACTAGAACACGTAAGCTATGCCTACGATGATGAAAAGATTTTAGAGGATATTAACCTACAGGTAACTTCAGGTGAAGTGGTCTCTATCCTAGGCCCCAGTGGTGTAGGAAAGACTACTCTCTTTAACCTGATTGCAGGAATTTTAGAAGTCCAGTCTGGGCGAATTATCCTTGATGGCGAGGAAAATCCCAAGGGGCGCGTGAGTTATATGTTGCAAAAGGATCTCCTCTTGGAGCACAAGACGGTGCTTGGCAATATCATCCTGCCCCTCTTGATTCAAAAGGTCGATAAGGCAGAAGCTATTGCCCGAGCGGATGAAATTCTTGCGACCTTCCAGTTGACAGCTGTACGGGACAAGTATCCTCACGAACTCAGTGGAGGGATGCGTCAGCGTGTGGCCTTGCTTCGTACCTATCTTTTCGGACACAAGCTCTTTCTTCTTGACGAGGCTTTTAGCGCTTTGGATGAGATGACCAAAATGGAACTCCACGCTTGGTATTTGGAGATTCACAAGCAGTTGCAGCTGACGACCTTGATTATCACCCACAGCATTGAGGAGGCCCTCAATCTTAGCGACCGCATCTATATCTTGAAAAATCGCCCTGGGCAGATTGTTTCAGAAATTAAACTCGACTGGTCTGAAGGCGAAGACAAGGAAGTTCAAAAAATTGCTTATAAACGCCAGATTTTAGAAGAATTGGGCTTAAATAATTAGAAATGAAGAGAGTTGGTGAAGTTTATACTTTGCCAGCTCTCTTTTGTCTATAAATAGAAATTCTGATAGATAAAAAGTGATATAATTGACGTATGGTGATGTGATGAAAAAAGATGAAATTAAAAAATATTTAGACACAGATCTGGAATTCAATGTTAATGGCCAAGGTGCTTGTTTCTTATCTAGCATTTGTGTAGTTGGATATGATTATGAAGGCCAGCAGTTTGATACAATTGATCAAGCTATGGAAGCTAAAGTTTTTGACGGGAAAAGTTTAGTTGATATATGGGATGAAATTTTTCCACAAGTATCATAAAATCAAAATATGGTCACATTTTATTTCAATAGATGATGGAAAGGCCCTAAATAATGTTAAACAATGAACTAAATGACTACAGCAAACAAGATCCATTCGATGAAATAGATGAACCCATTTTTTCGGAGTCTAATCTTGAAGGGGACAGTGATTTTTACAAAGATAGTGAAGAGTCAAAAGTTTGGTGGATTGATAAGATAGATGTTAGAGGAGAAATATTGTTCAGCTTTGATAAGAAAAAAATTTATAACCTTTTTCTTGACTATCCTCACAATATGACGGAAGAAGAGGTTAAAATTTTTGATAGCGAAAATCCGTTTTGGAAAGATTTTTTCTCGGATAGAAAGTTGTAAAATATTTGTTTAGATTAGGGATTTTTATTTTGCTTTCAAGGCCCTTTTAGGGCTCTTTTTTGTGGACTTTTTTAGGAACTTTCAAGAAAAACTAAGGCTATTTAATGCCAAAGTGTTTTTTAAAAAAGTCAGTATTTCCAATGATTGAGCCTTAAAAATTTGACTTATAGAGTCTTAAATGATAGTATAGTCAAAGATAGTCAAAGTTTAAGAAGGAGGTAGCAAGCTATGAAATTTAAAAATACATCGGACCATATTGAAGCCTATATCAAGGCGATTTTAGAACAATCTGGTATCGTAGAATTGCAACGAAGTCAGCTAGCGGATACCTTTCAAGTCGTACCTAGCCAGATCAACTATGTGATTAAGACTCGTTTTACAGAGAGTAGAGGATATCTAGTTGAGAGTAAACGTGGTGGTGGAGGCTATATTCGTATTGGTCGAATTGAATTCTCTAACCATCATGATATGCTCCGCGATTTGTTGTATTCAGTGGGTGATGAGGTGAACCAAGTCATCTTTGAAGATGTCTTAAGACTCTTAGTCGAACAAGAACTCATGACCCGCCAAGAGATGAATCTATTATTAGCTATGGGGACAGACCGAGTTCTAGGTGAGGAAGCTAATTATATTCGTGCCAATATGCTTCGTCAGTTGTTGCATGAAGTAGATAGAAAAGGAAAATAAAACGACATGAAATATTCAAAAGCATTGAGAGAATGCATCGATAGCGCCTTTCTGGTAGCGAGTCGCTTTGATGCAGATTACCTAGAGTCTTGGCATTTGCTGATTGCCATGGCCAATCATAGCTACAGTGTTGCTGGAGCAACTTTAAATGAATTTCCGTATGAGATTGATCGTTTAGAGGAAGTGGCTGTAGAGTTGACAGAAGCCAACTATAACCACAAGGAAGATTACAAGGAACTCCCATTTTCCTATCGTTTGAACGTCTTGATGTTGGAAGCGGAACATGTTGCTTCGGTGGTACATGCCAAAGCATTGGGAACAGAGCATCTTCTCTACGCTATCTTGCATGATGGCAATGCCCTAGCTACTCGCATTTTGGAAAAAGCAGGATTTTCTTATGAAGACCAGAAAGATCAAGTCAAGATTGCTGGGCTTCGTCGTAGTCTTGAAGCGCGTGCTGGTTGGACAAAGGAAGATTTGAAGGCTCTGCGTCAGCGCCACAGATCAGTAGCAGATAAGCAAAATTCTATGGCCAATATGATGGGTATGCCTCAAACTCCAAGTGGTGGTTTGGAAGATTACACTCATGACCTCACAGAGCAAGCTCGTTCAGGTAAATTGGAACCAGTTATTGGACGTGACCAAGAAATCTCTCGTATGATCCAAATCTTGAGTCGAAAAACAAAAAACAATCCAGTTTTAGTCGGAGATGCAGGTGTTGGTAAAACAGCTCTGGCACTTGGCCTTGCACAGCGAATTGCCAACGGAAATGTACCTGATGAGATGGCTAAGATGCGAGTCCTAGAACTCGATTTGATGAATGTGGTTGCGGGAACCCGTTTCCGTGGAGACTTTGAAGAACGTATGAACAATATCATCAAAGATATCGAGGAAGACGGTAAGGTTATCCTCTTTATCGATGAGCTTCATACTATTATGGGTTCTGGAAGTGGGATTGACTCGACCTTGGATGCGGCCAATATCCTGAAACCTGCACTAGCGCGTGGAACTTTGAGAACTGTTGGGGCAACCACTCAGGAAGAATACCAAAAACACATCGAAAAAGACGCAGCCCTTTCTCGTCGCTTTGCAAAAGTGATGATTGAGGAACCAAGTGTGGCTGATAGTATGGCTATCTTGCGTGGCTTGAAAGCAACTTATGAGAAACACCACCATGTTCAAATTACAGATGATGCAGTCGAAACAGCTGTCAAAATGGCACATCGCTATTTGACTAGTCGTCACTTGCCAGACTCAGCGATTGATCTTTTGGATGAAGCGGCAGCAACTGTCCAAAATAAATCAAAGCACGCTAAAAAAGATGAGTCAGGCTTAACAGCTGCAGATAAGGCTTTGATGGATGGCAAATGGAAACAAGCATCTCAGCTCATTGCAAAAGAGCAGGAAGTTCCTGTCTATAAAGATCTAGTAAAAGAGTCAGATATTTTGACAACCTTGAGTCGCTTGTCAGGTATTCCAGTTCAAAAATTGACACAAACGGACGCCAAGAAATATCTCAATCTAGAAGTTGAACTGCATAAACGTGTTATCGGTCAGGAACAAGCGGTATCAAGCATCAGTCGTGCCATTCGCAGAAATCAATCGGGGATTCGCAATAACAAACGTCCAATTGGATCCTTTATGTTCCTAGGACCAACAGGTGTCGGAAAAACTGAATTAGCCAAAGCCTTGGCAGAAGTTCTTTTTGATGACGAGTCAGCCCTCATTCGTTTTGACATGAGTGAATATATGGAGAAATTTGCAGCCAGTCGTCTCAATGGAGCACCTCCAGGTTATGTAGGCTACGAAGAGGGCGGAGAGTTGACCGAGAAGGTTCGTAACAAACCGTACTCAGTCTTACTTTTTGACGAGGTAGAAAGGCCCACCCAGATATCTTTAATGTGCTCTTGCAGGTCTTGGATGATGGTGTCTTAACAGACAGTAAGGGTCGCAAGGTTGATTTCTCAAATACCATTATTATCATGACGTCAAACCTTGGTGCGACAGCTCTTCGTGATGACAAAACAGTCGGTTTTGGAGCTAAGGATATTCGTTTTGACCAGGAAAATATGGAAAAACGGATGTTCGAAGAGTTGAAAAAAGCTTATCGTCCAGAGTTTATCAACCGTATTGACGAAAAGGTGGTCTTCCACAGCTTGTCAAGTCAAGATATGCAGGAAGTGGTTAAGATTATGGTCAAACCATTGATTGCAAGCCTGGCAGAAAAAGGAATTGACTTGAAACTCCAAGCATCTGCCCTTAAACTTCTAGCTCAGAAGGGATATGATCCAGAGATGGGAGCTCGCCCACTGCGCAGAACTCTGCAAACAGAAGTAGAAGACAAACTAGCAGAGCTCCTTCTTAAAGGTGAACTGAAAGAAGGTAAGACACTTAAAATTGGTGTCAAAGCAGGTCAGTTAAAATTTGAGATTGTTTAAAATTGTGAGGTTGGAACAGATTGTTTCAGCCTCTTTTTTTTGGGAAGTTGTTACTCAAATAAGCATTTGAATTGTGCATTTAGTTTAAGGAATTCAAAAACGAATTTCTACTGATCAAGTTTTGTATATCAAGAAAAAATCCGATCATGTAGAAAATATTTTTATAAAAAATAATAAAAAAGTGTTGACAAATAATAGAAGGAGTAGTATGATATAAAATATAAAAAGTTATAAAAAGGTTGAAAAGACATGAAAAAAAGGATAGCAGTGGTTTTTGGAACCTTTGCTCCCCTGCATCAGGGATATATTGATTTAATCCAAAGAGCAAAACGACAATGCGATGCTGTATGGGTGGTAGTTTCAGGTTATAAGGGAGATCGTGGTGAACAGGTTGGACTTACACTACAAAAGAGGTTTCGCTATATTCGTGAAGCATTTCGAGATGATGAGTTGACTTCTGTTTGTAAACTTGACGAAACCAATATTCCACGCTATCCAATAGGCTGGCAGGAGTGGTTGGATCAGATGTTGCAGGCCATTTCCTATGACCAGACTGGTGAGGAACTAATCTTTTTTGTAGGAGAGTCCGAATACCAACAAGAATTGTCAGAACGTGGTTTCGAGACTGTTCTACAGGAAAGAAAAATTTGGAATTTCGGCTAGCATGATTCGTGAAAATCCAAGCAAATATTGGAAATATATCGCTCAACCTTTCCGCCGTCAGTTTACGAAAAAAGTGTTGATTATGGGAAGTGCTAGTAATGGTAAAACAACTCTAGCCAAGGATTTAGCTCGCTTTTATGATGCGCCAGTCAGTCTGGAGTATGCTCGTGAGTATCAGATAAAAAATAATGTCCGAGATGATGAGCTTACCCCAAAAGATTATTATTACCTTCTTTTAGGCCAATATGATCAAACTTCCAAGTTAATCGATAGCAATGCCAATCGAGGCCTAGTCATTGCAGATACCAACTCACTAGTAACCAAGGGCTACTACGATTACTACATGGAAAGCGAAGAGCAGGAGGACTTGTCCGTAGAGACCTTTGATAATCTCTTTGTTTCCATCGTAGCCAAGGAAAAGTGGGATTTAATCCTCTTTGTGCAACCTATTGGCTCTTATGTCAATGATGGTTTTCGCGACATGACCATGGCAGAAGAGCATATCCGTCACAGTTTTTCTCAGCATTTGGATATGATGAGGGAGCAATATCTAGCCAATATCCCTCATGTTTATCTAGCTGATGACTATCTAGGAAATTATGAAGCAGCAAAAGTAGCTATTGATGCCATTTACCAAGCAGATTAGGAGAAGAAAATGAAAAAAATAACTGAAAAAATCACACGATTTATTGAAAACTTTAAAAATGTTCACGCAGAAGCTCGTAAAATTGGTTTTGCAGGAGTTATGCGTTTGATTTGGAAAGACCTCTTTGTGGGCCGTAGTCTTTTCCAGTGGCTCTATTTGATTGCTTTATCAAGTGTTCCTCTTATTCTGGAGTTTACACAAAACACAGAAAGTCATGACTGGATTGGTCTCTTGGCCTCTTGGACAGGGATTGTCTGCGTTATCTTAGTAGCTGAAGGTCGAGCTAGTAACTACCTTTTTGGAGCTATTAACTCAGCAATCTATTTGGTCCTAGCTATGAATGCGACTTTCTACGGTGAAGTTTGACAACAGTTTATTTCTTTGTCATGCAACCTATTGGTCTCTATACTTGGTTGTCTAATCGGATCAATGAGCAAGGAAGACCAGAGGAGTCTCACTTTGAAGCTAAGAAACTCGGTCTGATTGATTGGCTCAAGTACTTGGCCTTGACTGCTATCATCTGGATTGGCATGGGATTAGCCTACCAAAGTATCAGCAGTGCTCGTCCTTTCCGTGACAGTGTTACCGATGCGACCAATGGTGTTGGTCAGCTCTTGATGACACGTCTTTACCGTGAGCAATGGATTTTCTGGATTGCAACCAATCTCTTTAGTATCTACCTCTGGTGGGGTGAAAACATCCATATCCAAGGGATGTACTGGGTCTACACCATCAATAGTCTAGTCGGTTGGTACCAATGGACTAAGGCTGTCAAGGAGGGATAAGATGACTGAAACGATAATCCCGGCTGGAATGACAGAAAGAGAATATTTTGAGATTCATGCGACTGAGAAGGAATTTTTAGACTGGTACTGTAAACAGGATCTTCCTCAGTATGAAAGACCGAGCGTGACGGTGGATATGGTAGCTTATTGCTTTGTGGAAGGGAAAATCAAACTCTTACTAATCCGCCGTAAGGCCCATCCTTATCAGAACTGTTTGGCCTTAGTCGGTGGTTTTATGGATAAAGGGGAAGATGCTGCCCATGCTTGTCAGCGTGAAGTGAGAGAGGAGGTTAACCTTGACCTTCCTTTGGAAAAAATCGAACAGTTGATGACAGTATCTACTCCAGGTCGTGATCCGCGGGGCTGGACGGTTACTATCGCCCATTTGGTGTATCTACCTAGCCGAGCACTTGATCTCGTTCAAGCTGGAGATGATGCCAAGGATGTGGTTTTTGTCGATGTTGATTTTCAGACGGGCAAGTGCTTCCTAGAGGGACTAGAGCTGGGGGAGCAAGCCTTCGCCTTTGATCATTATGCCATTATCCAAGAGTCTATTAAACGAATCCAAGGGCGTCTTGACTGGAATCCGACCTTTCTCTATCTGCTAGAGGAGGAATTCACTGTCTATGAAGGAACCGAATTAGTCAATCTCATCAACCCAGGACGACCAATCGTCAGCAATAACTTTCTAGTTAAAATACGGTGAATATGTAGAAGAAGTTGGGCTCAAACGAGTGCCTAAAAAGAAACCAAGAAAAACCTATCGATTGAAATAAAAAAAGCTTGAGAGCAGAAATCGATAACCCAAGTCTTGGTTTCCTAGTTTCAGTCCTGAGAAGTTTCAACAAATCCGATGACTGGTTGAGCTTGAGAATAGAGAAAAATAAAGTTTGTGTCAAAAGTCAATTCAGCCATCGTGTCAAAGACTTATTAGTCATAAAAAAGTGAGGTCGGGATTTTCCCGACCTCTTTTTGTTTAAGGATGTTTATCTTTATTAGAATTGCTCATGATTCGAATGAATAAATCTTTGTATTTATATTTTAAATAATGTTCGTGTAAATACAATAAAGCCACGTAGACAATCATGAAAATAGTGGTTAAGTAGAACAAATCAAATGTTGTTTGAGCGTAATGAGTAGCTGCCCCATAAGAAACGAAAGCAGCTAAAATCACCCAAGGAAGATACTTGTAATATTTCTTTGACATAAACCTACACCTCCAATATCCTATTTCAATTTTATTATAGCCCTTCAAGAAAAAAATGCAAGCGATTACACTTGTAAAATATAGTATTTTTAGTAGGAAAAATTTCCTGTTTTTTAAATTTTTAACGAATAATAGAGATAGGAGGATTAAAAAGAACAAATATAAATAAAAACCAAAACCATATATAAATAGTTGACAAACCCTAAAGCAAATATTACAATAACATTACAGAAGTATTTCACAATATTCCAAAAAGATTACACAGGAGGCGCGTCATGAAAACAAAACATTCAATTCGTTTACTAGCAGTAGCAGTATTGGCTTCAACTTTGCTTTTAGGAGCATGTGGTAATAAAAAAGAAGAAGCTAAAAATGACAATGCAAATAAAACAAGACAAACCACGTCAAGTTCAAAGGCAAGTTCTTCAAACAAAGAAAGTAAAACTCAAGCTTCAACAAGCACCACTACTTTAGAAAAAGCAAAAGCTTCCTCTGAACAAGCATCAAGTCCAACAACTCAAGGACAAGAGGCCAATCGAGCAGCGCAAACTCCACAAACTCCACAGCAACAGAAAACCCCAGCCCAATCATCATCTAATCAACAGACTTCACAAAGTCAATCCAATCCAGCAAGTCAGTCAACTTATGATCCAGCAACTGATCGTAAACTTCAAGACAAGCAAGCAGAACATAACAAACGTTATAAAGGTGTCTTGACTATGGTGGACAAAGACTTTTCGGCTGCAGCTGGGAATTGGAAAGGGGCTAATGGTGAAACTATCACTGTCTCATCAAGTGGCCAGTTTACAGTAAAATCTGCTGATGGTAAGAAAGAAAACTACTCTATTCAAAGCTATTCTTATACCCTTGATGATGGAAAATACAATGCTGAAGTAGGTGGAGGAAAAATTATCCAAATTACAACAGGGGCAGATGGTACGGTATCTAGTGTTGTTCTGATTCAACCATAGAATCTGGCGGTAAAACTTTTCTCAAAACAAATGCAAACCCGTAACTCAGTTGAAGTTACGGGTTTTTGTAGTCTTTTATACCTTCTCTAACTGCAAGAGGGCTTCAATCTCAGCCAGAGTGCTGGCTTGTGAAATGGCTCCACGGAGTTTAGCAGCGCCAGATGTTCCACGGAGATAGTGAGGAGCCAGTCCACGGAATTCACGGACAGCGATATTCTCACCTTTAAGGTCAATCAAGCGTTTCAGATGCTCATAAGCAATCTTCATCTTGTCTTCGAAGGTCAGATCAGGCAGAATTTCTCCTGTTTCAAAGTAATGATTGATTTGATTAAAGAGGTAAGGATTTCCCATAGCTGCGCGCCCAATCATAACGGCGTCAGCACCGACTTCCTCGATGCGTTGTTTAGCTTCTTGGACTGTGCGGATATCGCCGTTGGCGATAAATGGAATCTTGGTTAGAGCTTGTGCAACCTTATGAAGAGTCTCTAGGTCAGCGTGACCAGTGTACATCTGTTCACGTGTACGGCCGTGCATAGCGAGGGCAGAGACACCTGCAGCTTCGGCAGCTAGGGCATTCTCAACTGCTAGGGATGGGTCAGACCAGCCCGTACGCATTTTGACAGTGAGGGGGATATCAAGGACAGATTGGACCTTGTTGATGATAGAGTAAATCTTATCTGGGTCCTTGAGCCACATAGCCCCAGCTTCGTTTTTCACGATTTTGTTAACTGGACAGCCCATGTTGATATCGACGATATCTGTCTTGGTGTTTTCTTGGATGAATTCTGCTGCGCGAGCTAGGCTATCTTCATCGCTACCAAAAAGTTGGATGGAAACAGGGTTTTCGCCCTCGTCGATATGAAGCATGTGTAAGGTTTTTTCGTTGTTGTATTGGATACCCTTATCAGAGACCATTTCCATAACAACGAGGCCTGCACCCAGCTCTTTTGCGATAGTACGAAAGGCTGAGTTGGTCACACCTGCCATGGGTGCGAGGACCGTCCGGTTTGGGATCTCGACGTTCCCAATCATAAAAGGTGTATTAAGATTTGTCACGAATGAGTTCCTCCAGGTCGTTTTCATCAAAGTTATAAGTTGTTTGGCAGAATTGACAAGTGATTTCTGCCCCGTGGTCTTCATCCTTCATTTCCTGTAAATCTGAGCTTGGGAGGCTAGCGAGAGCATCCATAAAGCGTTCTTTGCTGCAGTCGCATTGGAAACGAATTTCTTCTTCGGACAGACGTTTGTATGGCTCGTCACCATAGATTGCTTTGAGAAGGGCTTCGATATGGTCGTCGCTTTCTAGAAGAGTTGAAATGGCTGGCATCTCTTGGATTCGTTTTTCAAAACGAGCAATTTCTTCTTCCTTTGCTCCTGGTAAAACTTGGAGCAAGAAACCACCTGCAACTTCGACCTTGTCGTCTTTGTCTAAAAGAACGTTAAGCCCCACAGCTGAAGGGGTTTGTTGACTTTCTGTAAGATAGAAAGCTAGGTCTTCACCGATTTCTCCTGAGATAAGAGGCGTCATGGAATTATAGGGATTTCCAGTGCCATAGTCTGTAATCACTAGAAATTGACCGTTTCCGACAAAAGGTCCAACGAGGACTTCTCCTGTTGCAGTCTTTTTAATGTCAACTCCAGGGTTTTGAACGTAGCCTTTGACGTTACCCTTGGTATCTGCAACTGTGATAATGGCACCGAGGGAGCTAGTTCCAAGAATCTTGACGGTTAGTTTGGTATTTCCTTTTTCGTTAGCAGCGAGAATTTGGCTGGCGATAAGGGTACGGCCAAGCGCTACGGTTGAACTAGCTTGGGTTTGGTGTTTTTCTTGAGCAGTGCGGACAGTTTCAGTGCTGTCTAGTACATAAGCACGAAAAGATCCGCTTTCTGATATTGTTTTAATAATTTTATCCATAGCTACTATTTTAGCATAAAAATGCCCAAAGAGGGAGTGGTGTGTTTGCTAGATCTGAGGATTATTCTGGCATTTTTTATATTATGTTCCGATTGAAGGAGAAAATGAAAGGGGTAACGAATATATTTAGGAGACTTGATGGGAAAATCTGAGTCAAGTTAATTTTTTACTATTGGATTTTATTTATTTTGTAAATAATTTTGTCTCGTTATTGGGATTTTAGTGGTAAGAGTCATTTGTTTTTTTATTTTAGGAAATTGGATAATAGAGATATATAGTTTTTAAATTATGATATAATGAATAAAGTTAATTATCCTTGATAATATGATAGGGACTAATCCTAAAATGACAAATCAGGAGATGAGAAAAAGAGAAAAGGAGTCCATCTGGTATGAATTATTTTGAGGGGAATGAGTTTTTCCTTCTACTACTTGTGGTTTTACTGATTGGCTTTGTTTTAAACTATTTTGGCAAGCGTAAGGATTATTATATTTTAAGTCTGTCAATTTTATTTGCAGGAGCCATCTATGGTAAGAGTAAATCCATGGTTGTTTATCTATTGGCTTTCATCATCTACCAATATGTCCTAGTTTTCATAGCACAAAGAATGGATTCAAAACGGTTAAAACCTCTAGTTATGTTATCCATTTTACCTTTAGTGGTCAATAAAGTCTTTGCAATAACCCAGCTACATTTGTTGGCTTTTATTGGGATTTCCTACATGTCCTTTAAGACCATTCAGATCATGCTAGAAATATCGGATGGTTTAATCAAAGAAAAAATCAGTGTAAAAGATTATCTGCAGTTTCTACTCTTTTTCCCTACAGTTAGTTCTGGTCCAATCGATCGTAGCAGAAGATTTCTAAAAGAGATCAATGAAGTCATGCTTAGAAAAGACTACCTAGAGTTAGCAGGTGATGGTATTTATCGCATCGTTTTAGGCCTTCTTTACAAGGTTGTTTTATCAACCTATGTTTACCAGATACTACTTGCTCTAAGCAATACTGGTACAGTTGTCTACTCAATCAAATATATGTACCTGTATACTCTCTATCTGTTCTTTGACTTTGCGGGGTATAGTTTGATGGCTGTTGGAAGCAGTAATATTTTAGGTATTCAGACACCGATGAATTTCAATAAACCTTTCTTGAGTATTGATATCAAGGATTTCTGGACTAGATGGCATATCACCTTGTCAACATGGTTGAGAGATTTCGTATTTTCAAGAGTTTTAATGCAGGTTATCAGAAAGAAATGGTTTAAGAATAGATTACACAATGCAGCCTATGCCTATATGGTCAATATGTTGGTTATGGGATTTTGGCATGGAATTAGTGTCAGCTACATCGCTTATGGTTTTTACCATGGAATCTTGATGTCTGGATTTGAAATTTATCAAAAGAAAAGCACTTTTTATAAGAAACATAAAAATAAAACTTGGTACAAGCTAATAAGTTGGTTTGTGACCATGAATTTAGTTATGGTTGGCTTCTTTATCTTTTCAGGTGAACCTTATAAGATAATTATGGCAATTCTAAGTAGATAAAGAGATCTGCTGAAACAAGGAGATTGGACAAAAACAAGATGATTAAGTTAAAAAGCATTTTTTTACTATCGCTTGTGCTCGTAATTGCGACTCTTGCTCTTTTTAAATGTGACATATGTCAAGAAGATTGACGACTATTATAAAGTCAAGGACAATAGTATTCGCTACAGCACTTCTTATGAAAAAGTATAAAAAGTAGAGATATTCTGACAAATAATATCACTCCCAATACACTAGTTTTAATGGGTTCCTCAGAGTTAGTTGCGACGATAAATGAAGATTACCATCCCAATAAAAATTTTTTTAACTACAATGATTTTAATATTATGCAGATAGGAACCAGTTATTCTCAAAAATATCATTCAAGCTACAACCTTGAGCTCGATTGAGGGAGCTATGAGTAAGCGAAAAGTAGCCATCGTAGAGTCTGTTCAATGGTTCGAAAAGGATGGGACTCATCAAGACGCCTTCTTAAACAAGGCCTCTCAGGAACATATTTTTTTCACATGCTAAATAACGAGAAAAATCAGTAAGGAAACGAAAGGAAAAAAACTGATTGATCGAATTATTGAGATTACCAAAGGAAACAAACAACAAAAATGATATCTATAAAAAAAGTATAAAAAGCTATTTTATAGAAGGAAAAAGGGACAATCATTGATAAAAAAACTGTTGGAACTAGACAATGCCGTTTATTCCTTTAAGCTTAAACGAAAATTCTATGAAAAATCATGCCAAATCAGATTATCCTTCACTAGGAGATAAAACTCCGGACTACAATTGGGAGCAACTGACGAATCAGTTTGTAGAAGAGGTCAAAAAGAAAAACAGACAACAATGACTATGCTGTTGATAATAACTACTACAATACCTACTTAAAAAAATCGCTATGCATCGCTGAAAGATTCTAATAAAGATTTGAGCTACCTGGAGTCACCAGAGTATTCAGATATGGAACTCTTCTTGACAGTTGCCAAAGAATTGGGCATTGAAGTTGAAGTCATTATTTTTCCCAGTAAACGGGAAGTGGAACGATTACACAGGTGTCTCAAGAGATGCGGGAAAAAAACTTACAAAAAAATAGAAGATGTCGCAAAAAGCCCATGGTGCAACGGTACTAAACTATGGGGACAGAGAGTATGATGATTACTTTTTTTATTTGACGTGATGCACGTTGGAGTGAAAGGATGGATGGAAGTTGAAAAAGAACTTTACAAATTTGCAAATGAAACTAACTGACACACATCGTTTACTATTGTGGACCTTGTTTTTTTCTACACAGTTATTTTAAGCATCGTAATCTACTGTTTTGTGACCGATTTTTTTCGAACATTCAAGATTTCATCTATAGTGAATTTTTAAGATTACATATTATAAAAAAATCTCTAGACAAAGGGAATTCTACCGATAAAGTGAGACATAAGATAAGGCTCTATAATATTTATAGTGGGGAAGTCCTCTATAGGTAGTATAGAGCCTACTTTGTTGTAGCTCCCAATATAATCTATACTGGAAAACATTAAAGCTATCATTAGAAGGTATCATATGGAACAATTTAATGATGTTTAAATGTAGTGGAAAATGGACGGAAAAACAATTGAAAAAAATAGTTTATAAAGTGGTATAATAGCAGAAAAAAATAAGTTAGTAAGAAATTTATTTTATTTTTAGTTGAAAAATTACAGGAATGAAAGGTTTTTTTCTTGATGAAACAGAGAAATGAACTCTATCTCTTTCTTGGTAGGACAGCCTTGTATTTTTATCATTTTCTTGGGCCTACTTTACTTTTTTTAGTTATCTCGGTCAGGCTCAAGGTAGCTTTATCTATAATGAATTTTTAACTTAAAGGAGAACCCCTATTGTGTCAAATAAACCAATAGTAGATATGATTGAAACCATTGAGCATTATGCTCAAAAAGCAGCCTAATTTTTCCGGTATACAATGTCCTTGGAGAAGAGCATACCTATGGCCAATTGAAGGCTGATTCAGATAGCTTGGCGGCCCACATTGACCAAATGGGACTTCCTGAAAAGTCACCTGTTGTGGTCTTTGGTGGACAAGAATATGAAATGTTGGCAACCTTTGTGGCCCTGACAAAATCTGGCCACGCCTATATCCCAATTGACAGCCATTCTGCCTTGGAGCGCGTGTCTGCTATTGTTGAAGTGGCTGAGCCAAGCCTAATCATCGCCATCAATGAGTTTCCAATTGAAAACCCAGCTGCTCCAGTCATGTCCTTGGAGCAAGTGCGTGAAGTTCATGCGGCTCAGAATGCGTATGATTTGCAACATCCGGTCAAAGGGAATGATAACTACTATATCATCTTTACCTCAGGAACAACTGGAAAACCAAAAGGGGTGCAAATTTCGCACGACAACTTGCTCAGCTTCACCAACTGGATGATTACAGACAAGGAATTTGCGACGCCAGAGCGTCCGCAAATGTTGGCGCAACCACCCTATTCCTTTGACTTATCTGTTATGTACTGGGCACCGACCTTGGCTCTTGGAGGAACGCTTTTTGCCCTTCCATCAGCCATCACTCAAGACTTCAAACAACTCTTTGCAACTATCTTTTCTCTCCCGATTGCTATCTGGACTTCGACACCATCTTTTGCAGATATGGCCATGCTGTCTGAAGATTTCAATGCTGAAAAGATGCCAGGCATTACCCATTTCTACTTTGATGGGGAAGAGTTAACGGTTAAAACGGCTCAAAAACTGCGTGAACGTTTCCCGAATGCGCGCATCATCAATGCCTATGGACCAACAGAAGCAACAGTTGCTTTGTCGGCGGTTGCTATCACAGATGAGATGTTAGCGACACTTAAACGCTTGCCAATTGGTTATACCAAAGAAGATTCTCCAACCTTCATCATTGATGAGGAAGGAAACAAATTGCCAAATGGTGAGCAAGGTGAGATCATCGTGTCTGGACCGGCTGTTTCAAAAGGTTATATGAATAATCCTGAGAAAACAGCAGAAGCTTTCTTCGAATTTGAAGGTCTGCCAGCCTACCATACGGGAGATGTCGGAACTATGACGGATGAAGGCCTTCTTCTCTACGGTGGACGGATGGATTTCCAAATCAAGTTTAACGGCTACCGTATTGAGCTAGAAGATGTTTCTCAAAACTTGAACAAATCTCAGTACATTGACTCGGCTGTTGCGGTACCGCGCTATAATAAAGATCACAAGGTTCAAAATCTCTTGGCCTATGTTATCTTAAAAGATGGGGTCAAAGGACAATTTGAGCGCGAAATTGATATCACGAAAGCGATCAAGGAAGACTTGGAAGATATTATGATGTCTTATATGATGCCTTCGAAATTCCTCTACCGTGACAGCTTGCCGCTAACTCCAAACGGGAAAATCGACATCAAAGGGTTGATTAGTGAGGTAAACAATAGATGATGGAGCTTCTTAAACAGCTTCCTCATATTGAGCCTTATGGGAATCCGCAGTACTTTTTGTATGTGATTACTGCTATTTTGCCAATCTTTATCGGTCTTTTTTTCAAAAAACGCTTTGCCTGGTATGAAATATTGGTTAGTCTCTTCTTTATTGTCACCATGTTGACAGGTGGCAAGACCAATCAATTGGCTGCCTTGGGTATTTATCTGTGCTGGGAAATATTGCTCCTGCTTTTCTACAAGCACTATCGAAAAAGCAAGGATGGCAAGTGGGTATTCTACCTCGTTAGTTTTCTGTCCCTCCTTCCCATCATCTTTGTCAAGGTGCAACCAGCTATTAATGGCACACAGTCTCTACTAGGATTTGTAGGAATCTCCTACTTAACCTTTCGTTCGGTAGGAATCATCATCGAACTTAGAGATGGAGTCATAAAGGATTTGAAAATGTGGGAGTATTTGCGTTTTCTTCTCTTTATGCCGACATTTTCAAGTGGTCCTATTGATCGTTTCAAACGTTTTAATGAAAATTATAAGACGATTCCAGAACGCGATGAGTTGCTAGATATGCTAGCCGAGTCCGTTCGGTATATCATGTGGGGATTTCTGTATAAATTTATCCTAGCCCATATTTTAGGCGAGATTTTATTACCACCGCTAAAGAATTTAGCTTTACAAACAGGTGGCGTCTTTAACTATTATGTAGTGGCTATCATGTACACATTTGGTTTGGAACTCTTCTTTGACTTTGCAGGTTACTCTATGTTTGCTATAGCTATTTCAAATCTGATGGGGATTCATAGTCCGATCAACTTCAACAAACCCTTTTTGTCAAGAGATTTGAAAGAGTTTTGGAATCGCTGGCACATGAGTTTATCCTTCTGGTTTCGTGACTTTGTTTTTATGCGCATGGTCATGGTGATGACGAGAAAGAAGCTTTTTAAGAATCGAAATGTGACTTCAAGTATTGCCTATATCCTAAACATGCTCCTTATGGGCTTCTGGCATGGAATAACATGGTTTTATATCGCTTACGGACTCTTTCATGGGATAGGCTTAGTGATGAATGATGCCTGGGTCAGAAAGAAAAAAATGCTCAATAAAGAACGTAAGAAAGCAGGACGACCTCCCTTGCTTGAAAATCGTTGGGCTCAGTTGCTTGGCATGGTGATAACCTTCCATGTCGTAATGGTTTCATTCTTAATCTTTTCTGGATTTTTGAATGATTTATGGTTTAAAAAATAAAAGGAATTAAAAAATGGATATCAAATCAGAAGTTATTGAAATTATCGATGAATTATTTATGGAAGATGTTTCTGACATGATGGATGAAGATCTTTTCGATGCAGGTGTCTTGGACAGTATGGGAACAGTTGAATTGATCGTGGAAATCGAAAATCGCTTTGATATTCGTGTCCCAGTTACAGAATTTGGTCGTGATGACTGGAATACAGCTAATAAAATCATAGCAGGAATTACGGAGTTAAAGAATGCTTAAACGCCTGTGGTTAATCTTCGGGCCTATCTTTGTAGCGGGATTATTGGTTTTTCTTCTTATCTGTTTCTATCCAAGTAGTCCAAGTCATAATCTAATGGAGGAAATACTCTGCAGCCTCGGTAAGTGCAGAAAGTTTCAAAGAGAGAAGTCAAAAAGTGAGAGCTTTCACGGATCCTAATATACGTTTTATTCCCTTTTTGGGTTCGAGTGAATGGATTCGTTTTGATAGCATGCATCCAGGAGTGTTGGCTGAAAAGTATAACCGCTCCTACCGTCCTTATTTTATGGGGCAGGCAGGAGCCGCTTCTCTTAGTCAGTATTTTGGGATGCAACAAATCACATCTGAACTTGAAAATAAACAAGCGGTATTTGTAATCTCTCCACAGTGGTTTACAAAAGAGGATCATGACCCGACTATTTTTCAAACTTATTTTAACAATGATCAGTTGACTGCCTTCTTGGAAAATCAATCTGGGGATGTGGCCACTCAGTATGCGGCTAATAGACTCTTGAAGCAGAATCCAAGCGTACCGATGAAGGGGATTGTTGAAAAACTGGCTAGGAATGAACAGTTGTCAGACTTTGATCAAACGATGGTTACTCTCTCTGCTGAGTTCAATGAAAGACAAGCTGCCCTTTTTGGTCAATTCTCGATTCGAGGTCGATTAAAGTACAAAGATCATGTTGAGAAATATTTGAGCAGTCTCCCGGAACAATTTTCTTATGAAGAATTGGAAAATATTGCACGTAAAGATGCAGAAGAAAATACGACCAATAATGATTTGGGAATGGAGAACCACTTTTATAATACTCAACTAAAGAAGGATTTGAAAAAGTGGGAAGGGTATCAAAAAAATTACAACTTCCTCCAGTCAAGGGAATACAATGATTTGCAGTTAGTGCTCGATCAATTTGCCAAATCTAAGGTGAATGTACTCTTTGTCTTTCAACCTGTCAATAAAAAATGGATGGACTATACAGGCTTGAGTGAAGAAATGTATCAACAATCTGTTGAAAAGATCCGTTACCAGTTGGAAAGTCAAGGTTTTACCAATATTGCTGACTTTTCAAAAAACGGAGGAGATCCATACTTTGTCAAGGATACGATTCATATCGGTTGGTTAGGCTGGTTGGCGTTTGATAAGGTTGTAAATCCTTTTTTGAGTAATCCAACAACAGCACCTAGTTACCAAATGAATGACCGCTTCTTTAGCCAAGATTGGGCGGATTACGATGGTAACATCAAAGATTTTCAATAAATAGTAAAAGAGCCTGAACCTTAGTTTGGGCTCTTTGTAATGAATGATTTTTGGTAATGGACAGTGTGGTAGTGGCCTCCTCATTTGAATAAAGGTAAGTAAAAAGAGATCGAGAAGATGAAAACATCTCAGGTGTTTTCATCTTTTTTCTTGATTCTTTTTTGGTTTATGATATAATTAACCAGTAAAGAATCTGTGGTAATCTATATTGTTTTAGGAAAAAGATGACTAGGAAAGGAGAAGTTCATGAGACAATTAGCAAAAGACATTGATCTTTTTTTAAATGAAGTAATCCTCAAGGCTGAAAACCAGCATGAAATTTTGATTGGCCATTGTACCAGTAATGTGGCTTTGACCAATACTCAGGAGCATATTCTTATGCTCTTATCAGAGGAATCATTAACGAATTCGGAGTTGGCTCGCCGTCTCAATGTCAGTCAAGCAGCCGTCACCAAGGCCATTAAGTCCTTGATTAAAGAGGGGATGCTGGAAACTTCTAAGGATCCAAGGATGCAAGAGTGATTTTCTATCAATTGACAGATCTAGCTCGACCGATTGCTGAGGAGCATCACCATCATCATGAGCACACCCTCTCGACTTATGAACAAGTTGCCAGTCAATTCTCAGATGAAGAGCAACAAATTATCCAGCGGTTTTTAACTGCTTTAGTAGGAGAAATCAAGTAATGAGATACATCACAGTAGAGGATTTGTCTTTCTATTATGACAAGGAACCTGTGCTTGAGCATATTAATTACAGTGTTGATAGTGGGGAATTTGTCACCCTTACTGGAGAAAATGGAGCTGCCAAGACGACTCTTATCAAGGCTAGTCTTGGTATTCTACAACCAAGATTTGGAAAAGTTACCATTTCAAAGACCAATACTCGTGGGACAAAATTAAGAATCGCCTACCTTCCTCAACAGATTGCCAGTTTTAATGCAGGCTTTCCGAGCACTGTTTATGAATTTGTCAAATCAGGTCGTTATCCAAGAAAGGGCTGGTTCCGTCGTCTAAATGCTCACGATGAGGAACATATCAAGGCTAGTTTAAACTCTGTTGGTATGTGGGAACATCGGGATAAACGCATTGGCTCCCTTTCTGGCGGGCAAAGCAAAGGGCTGTTATCGCACGTATGTTTGCTTCAGATCCTGATATCTTTATCTTGGATGAGCCGACGACAGGGATGGATGCGGGAACCAAGGATGAGTTTTATGAACTCATGCACCACAGTGCCCACCATCATGGCAAGGCTGTTTTGATGATTACTCACGATCCTGAAGAAGTTAAGGACTACGCAGATCGCAACATTCACCTGGTCCGAGACCAAGATTCCCCATGGCGTTGCTTCAATGTCCATGAAAGTGACCAGGAGGTGGAGCATGCTTAATCTATTGTCTTATGATTTTATGCAGCGAGCCTTTTTGGCTGTTATTGCCATGAGTCTCTTTTCACCAGTTCTGGGGACTTTTCTAATCTTGCGTCGTCAGAGTCTCATGAGTGATACTCTGAGTCACGTCTCGCTTTCAGGGGTTGCCTTTGGCTTGGTTTTAGGAATTTCTCCGACCATTTCAACCATTGTGATTGTCTTGATTGCAGCGGTCTTCCTTGAGTATCTACGCACGGTTTATAAAAGCTTTATGGAGATTGGGACAGCCATTCTCATGTCTACAGGACTTGCAGTTTCACTTATTGTTATGAGTAAGGGTAAGAGCTCTAGTTCTATGAGTCTGGACCAATACCTTTTTGGTTCTATCGTGACCATTAGTCAAGAGCAGGTCATTGGCCTCTTTGTCATTGCAGCGGTTGTTTTAATCCTGACCTTCCTCTTTTTAAGACCTATGTATATTCTAACTTTTGACGAGGATACAGCTTTTGTAGATGGATTGCCTGTACGCACCATGTCTATCCTCTTTAACATGGTAACTGGTGTGGCTATTGCCCTCATGATACCAGCTGCGGGAGCACTTTTGGTATCGACTATCATGGTTTTACCAGCAAGTATTGCTTTGCGTCTAGGTAAAAACTTTAGTTCAGTGATGATACTTGCTAGTGTTATTGGTTTTCTAGGCATGGTTGCGGGGCTTTATATTTCCTATTATGCAGAGACACCACCAAGTGCAAGTATTACCATTATCTTTGTAGTTGTCTTTTTAGTAGTCAGCTTACTCAAACGTTTTATCAAATAGGAGAAGTAAATGAAAAAACTAAGCCTACTTTTGGCAAGTCTTGTGACCTTATTCTTAGTCGCTTGCTCCAATCAAAAACAAGCAGACGGGAAATTAAATATCGTTACAACTTTCTATCCTGTCTATGAATTTACTAAGCAAGTAGCAGGGGACACAGCCAATGTCGAACTCTTAATCGGGGCTGGAATAGAGCCACATGACTATGAACCATCACCTAAGGCAGTCGCTAAAATCCAAGACGCAGATGCCTTTGTTTATGAAAATGAAAATATGGAAACTTGGGTTCCTAAGTTATTAGAATCCCTAGATGCGAAAAAAGTAAAAACGATTAAAGCTACTGGAGATATGCTACTCCTTCCAGGAAGTGAAGAAGAGGAAGACCATGACCATGGTGAAGAAGGTCATCATCACGAGTATGACCCTCATGTATGGTTGTCTCCTGCGCGTGCAATCAAACTTGTAGAACATATCCGTGATAGTCTTTCAACTGACTATCCAGATAAGAAGGCGACTTTTGAACAAAATGCAGCAGCCTATATCGAAAAACTGCAAGCCTTGGACAAGGCCTATACTGAAGGACTTTCTAGTGCAAAACAAAAGAGTTTTGTGACTCAACACGCAGCCTTCCGTTATCTAGCCTTGGACTACGGACTCAATCAAGTCTCTATCTCAGGTCTTTCACCAGATGCGGAGCCTTCAGCAAGCCGTTTGGCAGAATTGACCGAGTACATCAAGAAAAACAAAATCTCTTATATCTACTTTGAAGAAAATGCCTCGCAAGCCCTGGCTAATACTCTCTCAAAAGAAACAGGAGTGAAGTTAGATGTTCTGAATCCTCTTGAAAGCTTGACCGAAGAGGACATGAAGGCTGGAGAAAACTATATCTCTGTCATGGAGAAAAACCTCAAGGCACTCAAGCAGACAACTGATCAGGCAGGAGCAGAGATTGAACCAGAAAAGGCAGAGGAAACTAAAACCGTTCAAAATGGCTACTTTGAGGATGCAGATGTTAAGGACCGTACCCTAAGTGATTATGCTGGCAACTGGCAGTCTGTCTATCCTTTCCTTGAGGATGGGACTCTTGACCAAGTCTTTGACTACAAGGCTAAATTGACTGGCAAGATGACCAAGGATGAGTATAAGGCCTACTATCAAAAGGGTTACCAAACAGATATAAGCAAGATTAATATTACAAATAATACTATGGAATTCATCCAAGGTGGCCAAAGTAAGAAATATACTTACAAGTATGTCGGCAAGAAAATCTTGACTTATAAGAAAGGGAATCGTGGAGTACGCTTCCTCTTTGAAGCGACTGATGCAAACGCTGGACAATTTAAGTATGTTCAGTTTAGCGACCACAATATCGCTCCGGTCAAGGCAGAACATTTCCATATCTTCTTTGGAGGCACTAGCCAAGAAGCCCTCTTTGAAGAGATGGACAACTGGCCAACCTACTATCCAGATGGCTTATCAGGTCAAGAGATTGCTCAAGAAATGTTGGCTCATTAAATCCAAACAATCCTTCCTACATGGGGAGGATTGTTCTTGTTTTATCAACGTTGAGCATCTGGATTGACATTAGCTGAGAAGGGAGTACAATAGATGTAATAAAAACAATTACAACAAAAAGAGGTTTTCTATGGTTTACGAATATAATAGTAAGATTTATTTGGCTGAAGTAGCTTTAAATGTCAAGGACTTAGAAAGTCAGACAGCATTTTATCATCAGTTGCTTGGGTTGGAGATTTTGAATCAATCGGAAAATCAAGTTCTTTTAGGTGCCGGTGGGAAACCACTAGTTCGGCTAATTAAGACAGCTGACATTAGCAATCCGGAGCAGAGTTATGGTCTTTATCATATAGCACTTCTTTTGCCGACTCGTGAAGATTTGGCTAATGTTTTTAAACACTTGTTAGATCTAAAGGTTCCACTAGTTGGTGGTGCGGATCATGGCTATAGTGAGGCTATCTATCTAGAAGACCTGGAGGGTAATGGCTTAGAACTCTATAGAGATAAGCCTGTGGCGGTATGGGATATTCGTGAGGACGGGCGAATTATTGGGGTCACAGAAGAGTTGTCTGCCCAAGCTATCTATGAACTAGGACGAGGTATAGAGCCTTTTGCAATTGCAAGTGGGACTCGCATGGGGCATGTTCACCTATCTGTTAAAAATAGCCGAGAAGCGAGTACATTCTATCAAGAGTCTCTAGGTCTGGAGGATAAATTTACGATTCCACATGCTAGTTGGATCGCATCGGGGGATTATCATCATCATTTGGCTGTCAATGAATGGGGTGGCAAAAACTTAGTTCGACGTAAGAATGGAATGGTGGGGCTAGCCTACTATGTGGTTGAAGTTGAGAATAAAGAGGAATTATTAAAAATAATTGCTCAATCTCAAAGTAGCGAAGCGGTAACTCAGTGGATTTCTTCGGCAGAGTTCAGCATGACTGATAAAGACGGTATCGTTACGCGAGTTAGAGTTGGAAATTAGAACAGAGTGGTTCGGTCTACCTTATCAGTAGTTTGAATTGCTCTCTTTTTTTATTCAGGTTTTTTGAAGATGACAAGTTAGGAAAAAGAAATAATATGGGAAAAGATATTGAGAGTATCACAAAATACTAAAAAGGGATGGAAAGGAAGAGAGGATTATGATACAATTATCTTATTATTAGGAGGATTATAACTGTGGAAAAAGTATTAGGAAATATTTTTGAAAAACGAAAGCAATTTTTATCGTATGGTCTCGGCGCATACTTAATAGTTATTTTACTGAATTTATTGCACTATGCTCCGCGAGATCTTTTTCTAACTCTAAATTCGGGCTCTATTTTTGACAAAATCTTGGTCTTTCTTATAGCCGTTTTATCCATTGGGGTAGTAGAAACAAAGTCAACTTTGAGTATTCGAAGAATTAATATTTTTATTTCTTGTCTAGTCTTATTTTTGGCTATCTATAAAAGTATTTCATTTTTTCTGGCACTAGGATTACTCCTTTTGGCTTTGGTGCTATTTGTATTTTTAAAGTTTAAAGAAGAGACCTTATCTTTCTTATATTTATTTACGATAGTAGGTACAATTCCTCGTCTGCTAACCTTAGTTGATTTAAATTTTAATGATCCTGCGCTTGGTTTTCATGCTGTTGATTTAACGACTACAAGATTTTTATACATTAATTTGGCCAGCCATTTTTAGCAGTGATTGTTTCTGCTGTACTGATTTTTGCTTTTTGTACAGTTGCCAGTAAAGGAGTTTTTTTAGAAAAGCATAAAAAAATAGTATGGTGGGCGGTCTTGTCTCTTTGCATTATTTATGTTTTTTTATCTCTGTGTCGTTGTCTACTATAAAGTCAAGACAATTGAAGTAACTACCTTTGATATTGGTATTTTTTTCTCAGATGTTTGAACGTATGAATACAGACTGGACCCCGATTACAACATTGGAGAGAGACAGAGTGCTTTCCCATTTTGCGGTACACGTGTCACCAATATTTTATGTAATGCTTCCCTTTTATAAATTATTCCCATATGTTGAAACGCTAGACATTTTTACAGGTATTAGTTGCTTTTTCTGCAGTTATTCCTCTAAAACTATTGCTTACTAAATTCAAACTATCTAAGTTAACAAATGTTTTAACGGTAGCATGGTTTGTTTTATTCCCAGTTATTACAACTTCAGGAGGGACTCATCTCCACGAAAATTGTTTCCTAACTGCTTTGATATTCTGGTTATTCTATTTCATTGTTTCCGAGCAAAAATTGGGAATATTATGTTCGACTTTGTTGCTCTTGCTAGTAAAGGAAGATGCCTTCATCTATGTTATTAGTATTGGCGCCTACTTCCTGTTACAAAAACGTTTCGTATTTTCAAAAAAGACGAAATTATGGATTCTATTGGCAGATCTCATCTTACCACTTGTATATTTCATGTTTGCGATGTATCTCTTAAGTGCCTACGGTGAAGGAGGTATGGTTTCTCGTTTTGACGCTTATCTACAGGATGGTGAAAATGGATTGTTCATGGTCTTGAAAAATCTATTAACCCATCCAGAATATGTAATTAGTACAATTTTTACAGCTAAGAGATTGGGCTATTTGTTCCTAATGTTGTCTCCGCTTTGCTTTCTACCTCTTTTTCAACGTAGCTGGGAAAATTATATTTTGGCTCTACCACTTATTGTCATTAATTTGTTACCCAATTGGATATATCAATATGATATTGGCGCTCAGTATAGCTATGGAAGTGGAGCTTTACTATTTCTAATGGCTCTACTCTCTTTAGAGAATCTTCAAATTCATCAGATCCTTCAAGAAAAACTGATTGTTCTTACTGTTTTGACAGGTATCGTTGTATCTGGAATATTCTTACACCAGTTGACGCATAAATGGAATTTTAATATTGGCTATTATCATCAGAATAAACAAAATTTTGAAGATATACAATACACACTAGAAAGTCTGCCGTCTGAATCTTCAGTTGTCGCTGAACATCCATACACACCAATTCTTAGAAAACATCAAAAATTATATGACATTTTCTATCACAACGGCCAAAAAGTAGATTCATCTATTGATTTTGTAGTAATTCCAAGAAGAAGTAAGGATACTACTGAACTCTATGTCAAGCTAATCAAACAATATGAACAGTTAGGTTACAAGGAAAGTGGCTATTCTTCGAATGAAATTTTTATCCTAGAAAAACCACAATAATCTATCTCTCCTGAAAATCACCTTCTCTGAAAACAAGCCACAACTATACTAAAGCAAGAAAAATCCTTCAAAGGACTTGAAAAATTAGAGAAAATCGGGTATAATATGAGTAATCATTTGTCGTAGGTTTTGTCTGAAATATTGTCCGGACAAGGCTCACAGCAGTTAAATCTCCTGAAAAAAGTCAGATTTAACTGCTCTTTTTGTGCTTTTTTTCGGTATTTTTTGCATCTGTAACAGAGATTTAAAGATTCTGAAAAATTAGCCAAGGGGGATAAGTTGATAGGGGTTTTAGAACCATTAAACGATAATTATTAGCTTAGGTGACTAAGCTTGGAACTTTATTTACAAAGGAGAATCATCTTGGCAGGACATGACGTTCAATACGGGAAACATCGTACCCGTCGTAGTTTTTCAAGAATCAAAGAAGTTCTTGACTTACCAAATTTGATTGAAATTCAAACTGATTCATTTAAAGATTTCCTAGACCATGGTCTGAAGGAAGTGTTTGAAGATGTATTGCCAATTTCAAACTTCACAGAAACAATGGAGTTGGAATTTGTTGGCTACGAAATCAAAGAACCTAAATATACGCTTGAAGAAGCTCGCATCCATGATGCTAGTTATTCAGCACCAATTTTTGTAACTTTCCGCTTGATTAACAAAGAAACTGGCGAAATCAAAACTCAAGAAGTCTTCTTTGGTGATTTCCCAATCATGACTGAGATGGGTACTTTCATCATCAATGGTGGTGAACGTATCATCGTATCACAGTTGGTGCGTTCACCAGGTGTTTACTTTAATGATAAAGTAGACAAAAACGGTAAAGTGGGCTACGGTTCAACTGTTATCCCTAACCGTGGAGCTTGGTTGGAACTTGAAAGTGACTCAAAAGACATCGCCTACACTCGTATCGACCGTACACGTAAAATTCCATTTACGACTTTGGTTCGTGCACTTGGTTTCTCAGGCGATGACGAAATCTTTGATATCTTTGGTGACAGCGAGTTGGTTCGCAACACTGTTGAAAAAGATATCCATAAAAACCCAATGGACTCTCGTACAGACGAAGCTTTGAAAGAAATTTATGAGCGTCTTCGTCCAGGTGAACCAAAAACTGCTGAGAGTTCACGTACCTTGCTTGTGGCTCGTTTCTTCGACCCACGTCGTTATGACTTGGCAGCTGTTGGACGCTACAAGATTAACAAGAAATTAAATATTAAAACTCGTTTGCTCAACCTAACAATCGCTGAACCATTAGTGGATCCTGAAACTGGTGAAATCCTGGTTGAAAAAGGTACTGTTATGACTCGTGATGTCATCGAAAGCATCGAAAGTCACTTAGATGGTGATTTGAACAAGATTGTCTACACTCCAAATGACTCAGGTGTTTTGACAGAACCAGTTGTCCTTCAAAAATTCAAGGTTGTGGCACCAACTGATCCAGACCGTGTTGTAACAATCATCGGAAATGCAAACCCAGATGATAAAGTTCGCACTATCACTCCGGCAGATATCCTTGCTGAAATGAGCTACTTCCTTAACTTGGCTGAAGGTATCGGTCGTATCGATGATATCGACCATCTCGGGAACCGTCGTATTCGTGCCGTTGGTGAATTGCTTGCCAACCAAGTACGTCTTGGACTTTCACGTATGGAACGTAATGTTCGTGAACGTATGTCTGTTCAAGATAACGAAGTATTGACACCTCAACAAATCATTAACATCCGTCCAGTGACTGCAGCGATTAAAGAATTCTTTGGTTCTTCACAATTGTCACAGTTCATGGACCAACACAACCCACTTTCTGAGTTGTCACACAAACGTCGTTTGTCTGCCTTAGGGCCTGGTGGTTTGACACGTGACCGCGCTGGATATGAAGTGCGTGACGTGCACTACACTCACTATGGTCGTATGTGTCCAATCGAAACGCCTGAAGGACCAAACATCGGTTTGATCAATAACTTGTCTTCATACGGACACCTCAACAAGTATGGTTTCATTCAAACACCATACCGTAAAGTTGACCGTGCAACTGGTAAAGTTACCAACGAAATTGTTTGGTTGACTGCCGATGAAGAAGATGAATACACAGTAGCTCAGGCTAACTCTAAATTGAACGCAGATGGAACTTTTGCTGAAAAAGTTGTCATGGGACGTCACCAAGGAGTTAACCAAGAATATCCAGCATCTAGTGTAGATTACATGGACGTTTCTCCTAAACAGGTAGTTGCCGTTGCGACAGCATGTATTCCTTTCTTGGAAAACGATGACTCCAACCGTGCCCTCATGGGTGCCAACATGCAACGTCAGGCTGTTCCTTTGATCGATCCTAAAGCGCCTTTCGTTGGTACTGGTATGGAATACCAAGCAGCCCATGACTCAGGAGCTGCAGTTATTGCACAACATGGTGGTAAGGTTACCTATGCGGATGCGGACAAAGTAGAAGTTCGTCGTGAAGATGGTTCCCTTGATGTTTACCACATCCAAATTCCGTCGTTCAAACTCAGGTACTGCTTACAACCAACGTACCCTTGTTCGAGTTGGCGATGTCATCGAAAAAGGTGACTTTATCGCAGATGGACCTTCTATGGAAAAAGGTGAAATGGCGCTTGGACAAAACCCAATCGTTGCCTACATGACATGGGAAGGTTACAACTTTGAGGATGCCGTTATCATGAGCGAACGCTTGGTGAAAGACGATGTTTACACATCTGTTCACCTCGAAGAATACGAATCAGAAACACGCGATACAAAGCTTGGGCCTGAAGAAATCACTCGTGAAATTCCAAATGTTGGTGAAGATGCCCTTAAAGACCTCGACGAAATGGGTATTATCCGTATCGGTGCTGAGGTTAAAGAAGGGGATATCCTTGTAGGGAAAGTCACACCTAAGGGTGAAAAAGACCTTTCTGCTGAAGAACGTCTCTTGCACGCTATCTTCGGTGATAAATCTCGCGAAGTTCGTGATACTTCCCTTCGTGTACCACACGGTGCCGATGGTGTCGTTCGTGATGTTAAAATCTTTACACGTGCAAACGGTGATGAATTGCAATCTGGTGTCAACATGCTGGTTCGCGTATACATCGCACAAAAACGTAAGATCAAGGTCGGAGATAAGATGGCCGGACGTCACGGAAACAAAGGGGTTGTCTCTCGTATCGTTCCTGTAGAAGACATGCCTTACCTTCCGGATGGAACTCCAGTCGATATCATGTTGAACCCGCTCGGGGTACCATCTCGTATGAATATCGGTCAGGTTATGGAACTTCACCTTGGTATGGCGGCTCGTACTCTTGGCATCCACATCGCAACACCAGTCTTTGACGGAGCAAGTTCTGAAGATCTTTGGGACACTGTCAAAGAAGCAGGTATGGATAGCGATGCTAAGACTATCCTATACGATGGACGTACTGGTGAACCATTTGATAACCGTGTGTCAGTTGGTGTCATGTACATGATCAAACTTCACCACATGGTTGATGATAAATTGCACGCTCGTTCAGTCGGACCATACTCAACCGTTACACAACAACCACTTGGAGGTAAAGCTCAGTTTGGTGGACAACGTTTCGGTGAGATGGAGGTTTGGGCGCTTGAAGCCTATGGTGCGTCAAATGTTCTTCAAGAAATCTTGACTTACAAGTCTGACGATATCAACGGACGTTTGAAAGCTTATGAAGCTATTACAAAAGGAAAACCAATTCCAAAACCAGGTGTTCCAGAATCATTCCGAGTTCTTGTAAAAGAATTGCAATCTCTTGGTCTTGACATGCGTGTCCTTGACGAAGACGATCAAGAAGTGGAACTTCGTGACCTTGATGAAGGAATGGATGAAGATGTCATCCACGTAGATGACCTTGAAAAAGCCCGCGAAAGAGCAGCTCAAGAGGCTAAAGCAGCCTTTGAAGCAGAAGAAAATGCAAAAGCGGAAGCAACAGAAGAAGCTGCTGAACAAGAATAAGCAGTTCACTTATAATAGAAAGGGAAGAAATAGTGGTTGATGTAAATCGTTTTAAAAGTATGCAAATCACACTAGCTTCTCCAAGTAAAGTCCGTTCATGGTCTTATGGAGAAGTCAAAAAACCTGAAACAATCAATTACCGTACCTTGAAACCAGAACGTGAAGGACTCTTTGACGAAGTGATCTTTGGTCCTACAAAAGACTGGGAATGTGCTTGTGGGAAATACAAACGCATTCGTTACAGAGGGATTGTTTGTGACCGTTGTGGTGTTGAAGTAACGCGTACAAAAGTTCGTCGTGAACGTATGGGACACATCGAGTTAAAAGCTCCTGTATCTCATATCTGGTATTTCAAGGGGATTCCAAGCCGTATGGGCTTGACCCTTGACATGAGTCCTCGTGCCCTCGAGGAAGTTATCTACTTTGCTGCTTATGTGGTGATTGATCCGAAGGATACTCCACTTGAGCACAAGTCTATCATGACAGAGCGCGAATACCGTGAGCGCTTGCGTGAGTATGGATACGGATCATTCGTTGCCAAGATGGGTGCCGAAGCTATCCAAGACCTCTTGAAGCAAGTAGATCTTGAAAAAGAAATTGCTGAACTCAAAGAAGAGTTGAAAACAGCTACTGGACAAAAACGTGTGAAAGCTATCCGTCGTTTAGATGTTTTGGATGCTTTCCACAAGTCTGGAAACAAGCCTGAATGGATGGTTCTTAACATCCTTCCAGTTATTCCACCAGATCTTCGTCCAATGTTGCAGTTGGATGGTGGTCGTTTTGCCTCATCTGACTTGAACGACCTTTACCGTCGAGTTATCAACCGTAACAATCGTTTGGCTCGTTTGCTTGAGTTGAACGCGCCAGGTATCATCGTTCAAAATGAGAAGCGTATGCTTCAAGAAGCGGTTGACGCCTTGATTGACAATGGCCGTCGTGGTCGTCCAATTACAGGACCAGGTAGCCGTCCGCTTAAATCATTGAGCCACATGCTCAAGGGGAAACAAGGACGCTTCCGTCAAAACTTGCTCGGTAAACGTGTTGACTTCTCAGGACGTTCTGTTATTGCCGTTGGTCCAACTCTTAAGATGTACCAATGTGGTGTGCCACGTGAAATGGCAATCGAGCTCTTTAAACCATTCGTTATGCGTGAAATCGTTGCTCGCGATATCGTTCAAAACGTTAAAGCGGCTAAACGCTTGGTAGAACGTGGAGATGAACGTATCTGGGATATCCTCGAAGAAGTGATCAAAGAACACCCAGTACTTCTTAACCGCGCACCTACCCTTCACCGTTTGGGTATCCAAGCCTTTGAACCTGTCTTGATTGACGGTAAAGCCCTTCGCTTGCACCCGCTTGTCTGTGAAGCCTACAATGCCGACTTTGACGGTGACCAAATGGCCATCCACGTACCGCTTTCAGAAGAAGCCCAAGCAGAAGCTCGTATCTTGATGCTTGCTGCTGAGCATATCTTGAACCCTAAAGATGGTAAACCAGTTGTTACTCCATCTCAGGACATGGTTTTGGGTAACTACTACTTGACTATGGAAGAAGCTGGTCGTGAAGGTGAAGGTATGGTCTTCAAGGACCGTGACGAAGCTGTCATGGCTTACCGTAATGGTTATGTTCACCTCCACTCACGTGTTGGTATCGCAACAGATAGCCTTAACAAACCATGGACAGAAGAGCAAAAACACAAAATCTTGCTTACAACTGTTGGTAAGATCCTCTTCAACGATATCATGCCTGAAGGTTTACCATACTTGCAAGAGCCAACTAACACGAACTTGACAGAAGGTGTTCCGGCTAAGTACTTCTTGCCATTAGGTGGAAATATCAAGGAAGCTATCGATGGACTTGAAATCAACCCGCCATTCAAGAAGAAAAACCTTGGAAATATCATCGCTGAAATATTCAAACGTTTCCGTACGACAGAAACATCTGCCCTACTTGACCGGATGAAGAACCTCGGCTACCACCACTCAACTCTTGCAGGTTTAACAGTGGGTATTGCTGATATTCCAGTCGTTGAAGACAAGGCTGAAATCATCGAAGAATCACACAAACGTGTAGAACAAATTACTAAACAATTCCGTCGTGGTATGATCACAGATGACGAACGCTACAATGCTGTTACAGCTGAATGGCGTGCTGCCCGTGAAACTCGAGAAACGTTTGGTTGCCAACCAAGATCCTAAGAACCCTATCGTTATGATGATGGATTCTGGAGCCCGTGGTAACATCTCAAACTTCTCACAGCTTGCCGGTATGCGTGGTCTGATGGCTGCTCCGAATGGACGAATCATGGAATTGCCAATCCTTTCAAACTTCCGCGAAGGTTTGTCAGTACTCGAAATGTTCTTCTCAACTCACGGTGCCCGTAAAGGTATGACCGATACGGCCCTTAAGACAGCTGACTCAGGCTACTTGACTCGTCGTTTGGTTGACGTTGCCCAAGACGTTATCATTCGTGAGGATGACTGTGGAACTGACCGTGGTCTCTTGATCCGTTCTATTACTGAAGGTAAAGAGATGATTGAGTCTCTTGAAGAACGTCTCAATGGTCGTTACACTAAGAAAACTGTTAAACACCCAGAAACTGGTGCAGTTATCATCGGTCCAAATGAATTGATTACAGAAGACAAAGCTCGTGAAATCGTCAATGCCGGTGTTGAAGAAGTAACCATCCGTTCAGTATTTACATGTAATACTCGTCATGGTGTCTGCCGTCACTGTTATGGTATCAACTTGGCGACTGGTGATGCGGTTGAGGTTGGTGAAGCAGTTGGTACAATCGCTGCCCAATCTATCGGGGAACCTGGTACACAGCTTACAATGCGTACCTTCCACACGGGTGGGGTTGCCTCAAATACCGATATCACTCAGGGTCTTCCTCGTGTCCAAGAAATCTTCGAAGCCCGTAATCCTAAAGGGGAAGCGGTCATCACAGAAGTCAAAGGGGAAGTTACAGCGATCGAAGAAGATGCTTCAACTCGTACTAAGAAAGTCTTCGTTAAAGTGAAACTGGAGAAGGCGAATACGTGGTACCATTTACAGCCCGTATGCGTGTCCAAGTTGGAGATCAAATCTCTCGTGGTGCAGCATTGACAGAAGGTTCTATCCAACCAAAACGTCTCCTTGCTGTACGTGATGTTTTGTCAGTTGAAACTTACCTCCTCGGTGAAGTACAAAAAGTTTACCGTAGCCAAGGGGTAGAAATCGGTGACAAACACATCGAGGTAATGGTTCGTCAAATGATCCGCAAAGTTCGTGTCATGGATCCAGGGGATACAGACCTTCTCATGGGTACTCTCATGGATATCAACGACTTTACAGATGCTAATAAGGATGTTCTTATCGCAGGTGGTGTTCCAGCAACTGGTCGCCCAGTTCTTATGGGAATTACCAAAGCCTCACTTGAAACAAATAGTTTCTTGTCAGCTGCTTCCTTCCAGGAAACAACTCGTGTCCTTACAGACGCAGCTATTCGTGGTAAGAAAGACCATCTCCTTGGTCTCAAGGAAAATGTTATCATTGGTAAGATTATCCCAGCTGGTACAGGTATGGCTCGCTACCGTAACCTTGAACCACAAGCAGTCAATGAAGAGTCACTCCTTGCAGATTCACTAGAAGAGCAAGTAGATGCCCAGGTTGAGACTGTTGAAACAAGTGAATAAAATAATGCTTAAACAAAAAGAGGGTCATCCCTCTTTTTGAACGTATAGATACTGAAAATTCTATGTATATTTTCTAGAAAAATGATAGTAAATTGAAATAAAAAAAACATTACTTTTAATTTTCAAAATAGTGAGCAAAAAGCTTTAAAAATAAGTATAATAGTGCTAAAATAAGACGTTGCTTGTTTAGAGAATTATTAAAAACAACGCATAAAATATAACAATATATGCAATCCCACAAGGGTATTGGAGGTAATATCGTGAAAAATGATTTGTTTAACGATCGTATCAGTCGATTTTCGATTCGTAAACTAAATGTTGGAGTATGCTCAGTCTTACTCGGAACATTAGTTATGCTTGGTACAGCCGCAAACGTTAGTGCGGATGAAGCTGTAGAGGATAAAAAAGCTGAAGGAGTTGTAGCTACAACAGAAGTTGACAAGGCAGAAACTCCTGAAACTACAGAAACAGCACCTGCTAAAGAAGTAACTTATCAAGCAGATGCAGCTCCTGTAGTTCCTGCAGAATTAACAGCTCCAGCAACAACTGATAAAGCTGAAGCTCCTGTAACTGCTACAGAAACTGCCCCAACTACAACAGCTCCTGTTGAAGAAAAAACTCCAGTTGTGGCACCTGTTGCCCCAGCGCAAGCAGACCAGAAAACAGAAGTTCCTGCTGCAGACGTAGAAGCATCAGCAAAAGAAGAGAAAGTTGCAACAGCTCCAGCAGAAAACACTGGGAAACGCCGTTCTCGTCGTGCTGTTGGTGACGCAAATGATCCAAACTTGATTGGAGATGACGTTGTAGATGCAACTTCAACTCCGAAAGTTGAAAAACCTGGCTTTACAACAGATGTTGATGCCAAATCTATGACTAGCCAAATCGCTTGGTTGGACTTTGGAGATGTAGCCAACTGGACAGGAGCAAAAACAATCCAAGTCGCTAAAAATGAATTGAAGCCAAATGAGCTAACAGAGAGCTTAGCACTTCAAGTTGGGGCTACTTATACCAAGGAAATCATGCCTGGTTATGTAGTTACTGTTAAAGTCAAATCTTTGAAACCATTCCAAGCAACTGAAATCTATAAAAAACGGATGGAAGAGCAAGGGGCTACAGAAGCCGAAAAAGCAACCTATGATCCAAATGCTAAAAATGGTTATGTAAGTCGTGTTACTTCACCAATTGCTAAGCAATATTTTGCTGATGGCAAAGAAGCTGACGTTATCGCTGATGCCCAAACTCGTTGGAGTGAAATCAAATTCGAAAACGTTGATACGAAAACCAAGAAGACGACCATGGGTTCTGCATATAATGGTGGGAATATTGGGGTTCAATTTGAAATCTCTGCAACCTTCCGTGGCAAGACAGTGAAGCCAGCTGTTGTTATGGCTGATGGCGAATCTGCTAACCCTGGTGAATTTGTTATGTTTACTACCAATGGTGAAGGTTGGCAGCACATTGGGGAATGGAAGAAATATAATAGACCAGCCACTTCTGTACCTTATCAACCACAAGATACAGACAATCTTTTGGGACCTAAACCTAAATATAATAACATTAACCTAAGACAACTTCGTGATTCTACTGAAGTTGGACCAGAAAAGAAACCAGTAGCTTGGAAGTACTTTGGAAATCCTGACAAAGTGACGGGTGGTCTAGGAACTGGTATCTTTGGACCAAACATTTCTGAAGGGAATAGAACAGTTCCGCTTGTGATGACACGCGGGGCTTCTGAAGTGGGACTTTATATCGCTTCTGGCGGTAAACAGTCAGCTATGCTTGGATTCTTCCCAATTGATGAAGGGGACGCTCCTGAGTCATATGGTAAGGCTATGCATAGCATTGCAACTGTAGACGGTGTGACTGGAGCTAAAGTAAATCAACCATATATTGGTAACGTGAGCCCAGATATGGATGAGAACACCACTCTTGACTGGTTCGGTGATGATAACTCAACTACGGCCGATGAAGGAATTAACCAATTGCTTCCAGAGGAACTCAAAGGGACAACCAATGAGATGATCCAAATGGACCGTACCAAACCAGGTAACTACAAGATGTCAATTCAAGCTCATACGGATGGAGCTTCAGAAGCACATATCTATGGTTGGGTAGACTTTAACCAAAATGGTAAATTCGATGAAGATGAACGCTCAAATCTCGCTACAATCACACAAGATGGTACTGTTGAGTTGACCTTTGCAAACAGCAAGACTTACGTCGACCCAAGCGTTAAAGAGTTAGGTGCACGTGTTCGTATCGCTAAGAAAGCGAACGAGATCGAAAGCCCAACTGGCATGGCCTTCTCAGGTGAAGTAGAAGACTTCAAGACTCAAATCACCCACCCACCAAAAGGAGAATTTAAGGAAACAAGTGGCCCTCAAGGTACGAAACAATCAGCAACTGTGGCCTTTACAGCACGTGGAGAACACAAGTTTGAACGTGATTCTAATGCTGTGATTGATGAAACTGTAGAACCATACATCATTGACAAAGATGGCAACCGCGCAACCCTTGACGCAGACGGTTACTACGTCGTTCAAGGACAAGGTAAATACAAGATTACTGCTAAGGGCAAAGATGTAGACGTTGAGTTTATCCCAGAAGATAACTTCCTAGGAACAGCTGATGGTATCTCTATCCGTCGTTCAGATAATAATGGCTATGATACTGGTTGGTCAACAAAATTCCCAGACAGCGAACCTAATGTGAATGGCCAATTAAATACTATGGATGGTCAATATGTTCCTACTGTAACACCGATTGACATTGAAGGGGTTGACAAGACTTCTAAAGATATTCAAGGTGCAACTCAAAAAGAAACACCTACCTTTAATACAACAGCTTCTAACTCAGCTGGTGATAAGATTGCTATTGCTCCAAGTGCGAACTATCCTGCTAAGTTGGTAGACCCAGCAACAGGTCGTACTATTGATGAGACATCTGTAACAGTAGCAAGAGAAGGGACTTACACTATTAATCCTACAACTGGAGAAGTAACCTTCACTCCAGAACCAAGCTTTACTGGTACAGCCAAAGGTGTGGAAGTTACATTGTCAGCGCCAGTTGGTCGAAATAAAGACGGTCAGATTCAAAAAGAGTACATTAAGACTGCTACAGCTAAGTACACACCAACAGTTGTAGGAGTAACACCAACCGCAACACCGGCAGAAACAAAAGATATTCAAGGTGCAACACAAACAGGTAAGCCTGAATTCAAGGGTGGTACAGTTGAAGTTAACGGTGTTGAAAAGACTGTTCCAATCAACGAAGATGTTCCAGCAACATTTGACGATGGATCAACAACTAAGACAGTAGAAGGAGTTGGTAAATTTACGGTTGCAGCAGATGGAACAGTAACATTTGTCCCAGAAAAATCATTCGTTGGAACTGCCCCAGCAGTAACAGTTGTCCGCGAAGATAAGAACGGAACAAAAGCCTCTGCAACATACACCCCAACAGTAACACCAGTTAAACCAACTGCAACACCAGCAGAAACAAAAGATATTCAAGGTGCAACTCAAACAGGTAAGCCTGAATTCAAGGGTGGTACAGTTGAAGTTAACGGTGTTGAAAAGACTGTTCCAATCAACGAAGATGTTCCAGCAACATTTGACGATGGATCAACAACTAAGACTGTTGAAGGTGTTGGTAAATTTACAGTTGCAGCAGATGGAACAGTAACATTTGTCCCAGAAAAATCATTTGTTGGAACTGCCCCAGCAGTGACAGTTGTCCGTGAAGATAAGAACGGAACAAAAAGCTTCTGCGACATACACACCAACAGTTGTAGGAGTAACACCAACCGCAACACCAGCTGAAACAACAGATATTCAAGGTGCAACTCAAACAGGTAAGCCTGAATTCAAAGGGTGGTACAGTTGAAGTTAACGGTGTTGAGAAGACTGTTCCAATCAACGAAGATGTTCCAGCAACATTTGACGATGGTTCAACAACTAAGAATGTTGAAGGTGTTGGTAAATTTACAGTTGCAGCAGATGGTACAGTAACATTCGTTCCAGAACCAAACTTTTGTAGGAACTGCCCCAGCAGTGACAGTTGTCCGTGAAGATAAGAACGGAACAAAAAGCTTCTGCGACATACACACCAACAGTTGTAGGAGTAACACCAACCGCAACACCAGCTGAAACAAACAGATATTCAAGGTGCAACTCAAACAGGTAAGCCTGAATTCAAGGGTGGTACAGTTGAAGTTAACGGTGTTGAGAAGACTGTTCCAATCAACGAAGATGTTCCAGCAACATTTGACGATGGTTCAACAACTAAGAATGTTGAAGGTGTTGGTAAATTTACAGTTGCAGCAGATGGTACAGTAACATTTCGTTCCCAGAACCAAATCTTTGTAGGAACTGCCCCAGCAGTGACAGTTGTCCGTGAAGATAAGAACGGAACAAAAAGCTTCTGCGACATACACACCAACAGTTGTAGGAGTAACACCAACCGCAACACCAGCAGAAACAACAGATATTCAAGGTGCAACCCAAACAGGTAAAGCCTGAATTCAAAGGGTGGTACAGTTGAAGTTAACGGTGTTGAGAAGACTGTTCCAATCAACGAAGATGTTCCAGCAACATTTGACGATGGTTCAACAACTAAGAATGTTGAAGGTGTTGGTAAATTTACAGTTGCAGCAGATGGTACAGTAACATTCGTTCCAGAACCAAACTTTGTAGGAACTGCCCCAGCAGTGACAGTTGTCCGTGAAGATAAGAACGGAACAAAAAGCTTCTGCGACATACACACCAACAGTTGTAGGAGTAACACCAACCGCAACACCAGCAGAAACAACAGATATTCAAGGTGCAACCCAAACAGGTAAGCCTGAATTCAAAGGGTGGTACAGTTGAAGTTAACGGTGTTGAGAAGACTGTTCCAATCAACGAAGATGTTCCAGCAACATTTGATGATGGATCAACAACTAAGACAGTTGAGGGAGTTGGTACATACACAGTAGCCCCAGATGGAACAGTAACATTTATACCAGAAAAATCATTCGTTGGAACTGCACCAGCAGTGACAGTTGTCCGTGAAGATAAGAACGGAACAAAAGCCTCTGCAACATATACCCCAACAGTAACTCCTGTTAAACCAACTGCAACACCAGCAGAAACAACAGATATTCAAGGTGCAACCCAAACAGGTAAACCTGAATTTACTGAAGGTGATAGCCGTGTACCAATCAACGAAGATGTTCCAGCAACATTTGATGATGGATCAACAACTAAGACAGTAGAAGGTGTTGGTACATATACAGTAGCACCAGATGGAACAGTAACATTTGTCCCAGAAAAATCATTCGTTGGAACTGCACCATCTGTGACAGTTGTCCGTGAAGATAAGAACGGAACAAAAGCTTCTGCGACATATACCCCAACAGTAACTCCTGTTAAACCAACTGCAACACCAGCAGAAACAACAGATATTCAAGGTGCAACCCAAACAGGTAAACCTGAATTTACTGAAGGTGATAGCCGTGTACCAATCAACGAAGATGTTCCAGCAACATTTGATGATGGATCAACAACTAAGACAGTAGAAGGTGTTGGTACATACACAGTAGCACCAGATGGAACAGTAACATTTGTCCCAGAAAAATCATTCGTTGGAACTGCACCATCTGTGACAGTTGTCCGCGAAGATAAGAACGGAACAAAAGCTTCTGCGACATATACACCAACAGTAACACCGGTAACACCAACAGCTGAAGATGTAACATCAACTGACAAACAAGGTCAAACACAAACAGGTAAACCAAACTTCACAGAAGGTAACCCAAGTGTACCAATGGATGATGATGTTCCAGCAACATTTGAAGATGGCTCAACAACTAAGACAGTTGAAGGAGAAGGTACATACACAGTAGCTCCAGATGGAACAGTTACTTTCGTGCCAGAGAAATCATTCACAGGTAAAGGAACAGGAGTAACTGTTAAACGTGTAGATAAGAATGGTACACCTGTAACAGCTAAGTACACACCAACAGTAACACCAGTAACACCAACCGCAACACCAGCTGAATCAGAAGCACCTCAAGGTGTAGTTCAAACTGGTACAGTAGCCTTTACAGAAGGTGATCCAGTAGCACCAATCGACAAGGATACCATTACTCTCCTTGATGAAAACGGTCAACCAGCTGCATCAGTAGTTGCTAAATCACCAGAAGGGAAAGAAATCGGTACTTTCACAGTTGATAAAGAAACAGGTGTTGTAACCTTTACACCAACTGATAAGTCTTACTCAGGTGAAGTAGTTCCGGTTAAAGTTCAAGCTAAAGATGCCAACGGCACTCCGGCTGAAACAACATACACACCTAAGATTACTCCAGTTGTGCCAACAGCGGATCCAACAACATCTACTGATATCCAAGGTCAAACACAAACAGGTAAACCAAACTTTACAGAAGGTAACCCAAGTGTACCAATGGATGATGATACGCCAGCAACATTTGATGATGGATCAACAACTAAGACAATTCCAGGTGAAGGAACATACACTGTAGCTCCAGACGGAACGGTTACCTTCGTACCAGAAAAATCATTCACAGGAACAGGAACAGGCGTAACTGTTAAACGTGTAGATAAGAATGGTACACCAGTAACAGCTAAGTACACACCAACAGTAACACCAGTAACTCCTACAGGTGAACCAGCAACAACAATTGGTCCAAAAGGTCAAGAGCAATCTGGTAAACCAGTCTTCAAGGAAGGCGATAGCCGTGTTCCTATGAATGATAATGTTCCAGCAACATTCGAAGATGGCTCAACAACTAAGACAATTGAAGGAGTTGGTACTTATACGGTAGCTCCAGATGGAACAGTAACCTTTAAACCAGAACCAGAATTTACTGGAACGGCTCCATCAGTGACAGTTGTTCGTGAAGATATGAACGGAACAAAAGCTTCTGCGACATATACACCAACAGTAACACCTGTGACTACATTTGTAGACAAAGAAGGTAAAGAAATTCCAGGATACCCAACAATGGATGGTGAACGACTAAAGCTGAGATTCCAGGTTATCGTTTCGTTGAAACTAAGAAATTGCCTAATGGTGATACACAACATGTCTATGAAAAATTAGTAACTACTCACGTTGATGAGGAAGGAAAAGAAATCCCTGGTTATCCAACAGAAGATGGTGAGCAACCTAAGAAAGATATTCCAGGTTATGAATTTGTCAAGACGATTGTTGATGAAAATGGTAATACACAACACATCTACAAGAAAGTGGTAACACCAGATCCAGTGCCAACGCCAGATCCAGTACCAACACCAGATCCAGTACCAACACCAGATCCAGTGCCAACGCCAGATCCAGTACCAACACCAGATCCAGTGCCAACGCCAGATCCAGTGCCAACACCAGATCCAGTGCCAACGCCAGATCCAGTGCCAACGCCAGATCCAGTGCCAACGCCAGATCCAGTGCCAGCACCAGTTCAAGAAAAATCAGCACCAGTAGCTGAAGAGGTAGTTTGGACAACTGACCAATTGCCAAATACTGGTACTGAAGACCATGCTAGCCTTGCTGCTCTTGGCTTGTTAGGTGTCTTGAGTGGGTTCGGTCTTATGGCTCGTAAAAAAAGAAAGAAGACTAATTTATCCCATTAAGGAAATAGTTAGTTAACTTTCTCAAAAAAACTAGCGTATCTATCGATGCGCTAGTTTTTTTCTATAACTAGAAATTCCTTTTGATTTGCTTGATGTTCAAAAACTGTGCTACAATCTTTTAAAAATAGGCAAGGAAGTCAAGCTATGAAAAGTGAATATCAAAAAATGATTGCAGGAGAACCCTATCACCCGTTCGATCCAGAACTTCGTGCTCTAGCACAAACAGCACGACAAAAGCAAGCGGCTTTTAATGAAGAAGTCGATCCAGTAAAAGGTATGGGAATCATCAAAGAATGGTTTGGCTCGACTGGTGAAAATCTCTATGTCAATACTCGTTTGGTGGTGGATTATGGTGTCAATATTCATTTGGGAGAAAATTTTTATTCCAATTGGAATCTGACCATGTTGGATGTTTGTCCAATTACCATTGGTGACAATGCTATGATCGGTCCTAACTGCCAATTTTTGACACCTCTTCATCCTCTGGATCCAGATGAACGAAATTCAGGTTTAGAATTTGGGAAACCAATCACGATTGGTAAAAACTTCTGGGCAGGTGGTGGGGTTATTGTCCTTCCAGGTGTTACACTAGGTGATAACGTTGTTGCAGGAGCAGGAGCTGTCATTACTAAATCTTTTTGGCGATAATGTAGTTCTGGCAGGCAACCCAGCACGAGTTATCAAAGAAATTCCAGTCAAAGAAGAAAAAAATAAAAAGAACAGCAAAATGCTGTTCTTTTTTTGTACCATAAATAATGATTATTAATGAAGTTCGGATGGGGTTAAGAAAAACTTTCAGAAAAAAATTTAGGCTTCTTTTTAGGAAAGTCCCGTAGACTAGGATAATGTAAATGAAAGATGAGGAAACGAGCATGAAAGCAAAAAAATGGACATTATTATTAACGAGTATAGCAACTCTAGCACTGGTGACAGCTTGTACCCAGTCAACTTCAAATACAACAGCTAGCAATACCGCAACAACATTGGCATCCACTACAGATGCTAAGAAAACTAGCTATTTCACAGACAAGGACTATGACACTTCCTACGATGAAAAGACGGCAGCAACTGTAACTCTGTCAGGATCAACAGCGACGGTATCTGGTAACGGAGTTGCCGTATCGGATTCTACCGTCACAATCTCTAAGTCAGGTACCTATGTGATTTCTGGAAAATCTGATGGTGTTCAAATCAAGATTGCAGCTGAAAAAACAGATGATGTACATATCATCCTAAACGGTGTAACCATGACCAATACCAATGCAGCTATTTCTGCAACATCAGCTGGTCATGTTTACCTAACTCTAGCAGATGGCACAACCAATAGCCTCTCAGATTCAGCTTCTAATAGTGATGAAAAAAAGCTGATGCAGCCCTCTTCTCTAAAGTGGACTTGACCATCAACGGTAAAGGAACTCTCAATATAGATGGTAAGAAAAAAACAATGGTATCAAGGCAAATGATACACTTCACATCACAGGTGGAAGCTACAACATCACAGCAGTCGGGGATGCCTTTTAATGTCAATGATGAACTCAACATTACCGGCACAACTATGACTATCGATGCCAAGGAAGACGGAGTTAAGGTCGACAATGATGAGGACACATCTGTAGGAACCATGTATCTCTCTGACAATACCATCACTGTTACTGCTGGAGATGATGGTATCCACGCATCAGGTGATTTGGTTATTGATAGTGGTACCTATACCGTTAAGAATTCTACAGAAGGGCTTGAAGGTAAGTCAATCACTATCAACAGTGGAGACATCACCATATACTCAACAGATGATGGTGTCAATGCGGCCAACAAAAATGCCCAACAAAGTGAAATTTTCTTTGCTATGAATGGTGGGAATTTAACCGTTGAAGTTGGTCAGGGGGACACGGATCCAATTGACTCAAATGGTAACATTACTGTTACGGGAGGAACCATCAAAATGACTGGTCAAACTGGTTTTGACTTTTGATGGAACAGCGACTTACACAGGCGGAGACATCTATTTCAATGGTGAAAAAAACAAACTGAGATTGTCAATTCGATACCTGGTGGAGGTGGACCTCAAGGAAATGGAGGTACCTGGTGGACGATCATAAAAGAAAAATCTCCTTTCTCGAAAGAGAAGGGAGATTTTCTTATGTTATTAGGACGAAAAAGAATTATTCTCCGTCTTTTTTTAAAAGATGTTTTTTTAACGCCAGCTACTGCGCCTTCGACAGCTTCTTTTGCATCTTCAGCAACTTCTTTAGCTTTTGAAGCTACCTTTTCTGCAGCTCCTTCTGCTTGAGTTTTTTTGTATCGCCAGTTAGTTTACCAAAAACCTTCTTTAACAGAACCTTTAGCTTGGTTGAATTTTTCTTCGATTGACATGGGGGATACCTCCGTTAATTTTTTGTATTATCTAAATTACATTAGATATTAATTTAAGTATATACCCTTTTATACTAAAAAGCAAAAAACTGATACGAAAAGCATCAGTTTATTTTTTTAATAGGTTACAACATTCAATTGACCTTTATCATATTCAGCGATAAAGATATTTGAGACTTCTTCGAAACCTTCTTCTTTCAATTTCTCAGTTAGCCACTCCTCGGATTTGCCAATTGTTTCTAAGATTTCAACTTGGACAACACCATCTGTAATCACTGGGTACTTAGGATTTTCGTCACCCATTCTTACGACAATCAGCTGTCCATTTTGCTCAATCACAGCTCTCTTGACATCCTTCAATTGGAAAATTCCTTGAGCGCGCAATTTAAGAGCTACATCTGCAGCTGCAAGACCTTTTGAGCGACAGGCTTCAGGATCTAACTTACCGTTTTTAATGATAATAGTTGGTTTCCCGTCAATTAAGTGTTTGAAAAAGGAAATATTGGTATTCAGCCATTTAAGGAGTAAAATGAGAATAGTCCAAATAATGAGGATATCAATGTATTGGATGATGGTAATCGAACTATTGTAGATAACCCCACCGATAATACCCCCGAGAACAAAGTTCTGGATTTGATCTACTGCAGAACTTGGTGCCAGATTTCCTTTACCTGTTACGTTAATAACAAAAACAAGAGAAAGAAGCCCCAAGGCTAATTTAATTGCAATCGTAGCAAAAAAGCTTATCATTTTTCAACCTCCACGAGTTCCACATCTGATTTATAGAGTTCCATTTTTTCTAATAAATAGCTATCTTGGTCAGTCCCGCTAATGGCACGATAAAAATTGTCGCCAACCTTAATAATAGCTCCATCAGTCACTGCTGATGTGTTGACATAAACATTCTTTTTATCAACACCTAACTCTTTTGATACAATCTCGATGAAGTGTAAGGAACTACGAAATTGATTATCATTGGATTGGCTGTTTTGAAGATTCGTAATGCTAATCAATACAAAAGCAATTAACGTCAAAATAGAAATGAGCGATAATTCACGGAACTTACTCCCTCTTTTATCTTTGAAAGCCTTAAATGCAAAGAATCCAGTCACAATCACTAAGAGCGTCGACACAATAATCATGGTCCAATTCTGTTGACTAATCTGGCTTAGAACATAGTCATATGAATAGAATTTCATAAGATTTCTCCTTTTTTCAAATTCAATCTATTATAAACTAATTCCTAAGTTTTAGCAATTTTACTATTAGGAAAATTGCATTTAATCAGTGTCTCCTGCTTAAGATAAGTTTTTCTCTCATCTTGACTTTTGTTTAGCTTTTGTTATAATAGTACAAATTTAGAGGAGGTGGGCTATGCTTCAGAAGCATGCGATTCCTATTTTAGAGTTTGATGATAATCCTCAGGCAGTCATCATGCCAAATCACGAAGGATTAGATTTACAGTTGCCAAAGAAGTGCATCTATGCATTTTTGGAGGAGGAGATTGACCGCTATGCTCAGGAAGTAGAAGCAGATTGCGTAGGGGAGTTTGTTTCTGCCACTAAAACTTATCCGGTATATGTCATCAACTACAAGGGTGAGAAGGTTTGTCTGGTCCAGGCGCCCGTTGGTTCTGCACCAGCCGCCCAGTTTATGGATTGGTTGATTGGTTACGGTGTGGAGAAAATCATCTCTACTGGTACTTGTGGCGTCCTAGCCGATATTGAGGGAAATGCCTTCCTAGTTCCAGTTCGAGCGCTACGGGATGAAGGAGCTAGCTACCATTATGCCCCACCTTCTCGTTATATGGATGTAAATGTTGAGGCGATTTCTGCTATCGAGCAAGTTTTGGAACAACTAGGTGTCCCTTACGAAGAAGTCATGACCTGGTCGACAGATGGTTTTTACCGAGAAACAGCTGAAAAAGTTGCCTATCGTAAAGAGGAAGGCTGTGCAGTTGTAGAGATGGAGTGTGCAGCTCTAGCAGCAGTTGCTCAGCTTCGAGGAGTCGTTTGGGGTGAGTTGCTGTTCACGGCTGATTCATTGGCAGATCTTGATAACTATGACCAGCGCGATTGGGGTGCGGAAGCTTTCGAAAAGGCGCTAGAACTCTGTCTTGAGATTGTTAGTCATATGTGAGTATTCTCAGCTTTTTGTGGTACAATGTAGCTATGATAGTTAAATCAATTTTTGGAAAAATAAATTCTACTCTAGGTCGTTTATCACCTGCCCGACGAATCTTTCTAAGCTTTGCTTTGGTTATTCTCTTGGGCTCTCTTCTTTTGAGTCTACCATTTGTACAAGAAACAAGCTCCCAAGCAACCTATTTTGATCATCTCTTTACGGCAGTATCCATGGTCTGTGTAACAGGGCTCTTTACCCAATCAGTAGCTTCAACCTATAACATCTGGGGCCAATTGATCTGTATGGCTTTAATTCAGATTGGTGGTTTGGGGCTCATGACCTTTATAGGGGTCTTCTATATTCAAAGCAAGCAAAAGCTAAGTCTTCGAGGTCGTGAAACGATTCTGGAGAGTTTTAGTTTTGAAGAAACCCAGTCTCTGAAGGATTTTCTAGGTTCCATCTTCCTTACGACTTTTCTAGTAGAAGGATTCGGAGCCTTTCTGTTAAGTTTTCGTTTTGTTCCCGAGTTTGGTTTAGGTCGGGGGATTTTCACTTCCATTTTCGTAGCCGTTTCTGCTTTTTGTAATGCTGGATTTGATAATTTTGGTAGTACGAGTTTGGCAGCCTTTCAGACAGACCCGTTGATTAATCTAGTGATTGCAGGATTAATTATTACGGGTGGTCTAGGTTTCATGGTCTGGTTTGATTTAGCTACCCAATTAGGAAAGAAGAAAAAGCGTCGTCTTCGCTTTCATACAAAGTTAGTCCTCTTCTTAACAGCAGGTATTTTATTTACCGGAACAGTTTCAACCCTCTTGATTGAGTGGAACAATCCAGGTACCATTGGAAATCTCAGTATCCCTGAGAAATTACTGGTTAGCTTTCCAAACAGTCAGCATGAGGACGGCAGGTTTTGCTTCGATTGATTACACCCAGGCCCGACCTGTTACGTTACTGATTTATATCTTGCAGATGTTTCTCGGTGGCGCACCTGGAGGGACAGCAGGAGGACTAAAAATCACAACCTTCTTTGTCTTATTGGTCTTTGCACGCAGTGAGCTTTTAGGCTTGCCTCATGCGAATGTAGCTCGAAGAACGATAGAACCTCGGACAGTCCAAAAATCTTTCAGTGTCTTCATCATCTTCTTGATAACTTTTTTATCGGGTTTAATCCTATTAGGAATAACAGCAGAAGGGAATCCGAAATTTATCTACCTGATGTTTGAAACAATTTCAGCACTTGCTACGGTCGGAGTAACTGCCAATCTGACACCAGAGTTAGGTAAATTAGCTCTTAGCGTCGTCATGCTACTGATGTTTATTGGCCGGATCGGGCCACTCACACTGTTAGTCAGTTTGGCTGAGTATCAACCAGATAAGAAAGATACAATCCACTATATGAAAGCGGACATTACTATAGGATAAGAAAGGATAAACTATGTCAGATCGGACAATTGGAATTTTAGGTTTGGGAATTTTTGGGAGTAGTGTACTTACCGCTCTCGCTCAGCATGATATAAATATTATCGCCGTTGACGACCATGAGGAGCGAATCAATCAGTTCGAACCAGTCTTGGTACGTGGAGTTGTTGGAGATATAACAGATGAAGAGCTCTTGCTCTCAGCAGGAATTGATACCTGTGACACGGTTGTAGTAGCAACGGGTGAGAATTTGGAATCTAGCGTCCTTGCAGTTATGCATTGCAAGAGCCTTGGAGTGCCGACTGTTATTGCTAAGGTTAAAAGCCATACAGCAAAAAAAGTCCTTGAAAAAATTGGTGCAGATTCAGTTATTTCCCCAGAGTATGAGATGGGTCGCTCGTTAGCGCAGACTATTCTGTTTAATAATAGCGTAGATGTCTTTCAGTTGGACAAGAATGTCTCTATTGTCGAGATGAAAATTCCAAGGTCGTGGGCAGGTAAGAGTCTAAGTCAACTTGATCTTCGAGGACAATACAATCTCAATATTCTTGGTTTTCGTGACTATGAAAATGCTCCCTTAGATGTTAAATTTGGACCAGATGATCTTTTGAAAGCTGATGGCTATATGATGGCAGTAATCAATAACCAATATTTGGATAATCTAGCACGCCTCAATGATTAAAAGAGAAATGACTATTCTTTTTTCTAGTGACTATTGAGTCAATATAAGTATTTTATAAGAAGGATTTAAGAAAAATTTTAACTTTTTCTTAATCCTTTTTAATTTTAGGAGATTATACTAGAGCTATCAAAAAAGAAAACTCTAAGGAGAATCCTATGAAATTCAATCCAAATCAGAGATATACTCGTTGGTCTATTCGCCGCCTCAGTGTAGGTGTTGCCTCAGTTGTTGTGGCAAGTGGCTTCTTTGTCCTAGTTGGTCAACCAAGTTCTGTACGTGCCGATGTGGTCAATCCGACCCCTGCTCAAGTCGTACCAGATGCTGCTTCGGTGAGTGAAAAGAGCGACTTGCCAGCAGAACTTCTCAAAGAAGCAGTCGATACAGCTCTTCCTTCAGAACAGGCAGACTCAGCACCTAAAGCAAGCATGGATACTACAAGTTCTCCAGAAAAAGCGGATGTAGCTGCTAAAGACCAAGTGGAAGCACCAAAAGAAGAAGTGCAAGTAAAACCAGAATCTAAGAAAGAAACAGAAGATGCGGTTAAACCTGATACAAATCCTGCTCCTGCAGTCTCTGGACAAGACCGTGAAGCAAATGAAGCTCAACCGGCAACTACCCCGGCTGAAGTTCAAAAAGGTGTGGCTGACAACACCAAAGACACAGTAGACGTCCCAGCCACTTACTTGGATAAGGCTAACTTCCCAGGCCCATTCACAGCAGGTGTCAACCAAGTCATTCCATACGAATTCTTCGCTGGAGACGGTATGTTAACTCGCCTTATCTTGAAAGCTTCAGACAAGGCCCCATGGTCAGACAACGGAACAGCAAAAAATCCTGCTCTCCCACCAGTAGAGAAATTGGGTAAAGGCCTTTACTTCTATGAAGTAGACTTGGCAGGCACCCAAGGTAAATCTGACAAAGAGCTTCTTGACCTCTTGAAACAAAATGGGACTCAAAGTTATCAAGCTACTATTAAAGTGTACGGAGCTAAAGATGGCAAGGCCGATTTGACTAATCTCGTAGCTACTAAGGATTTGGATGTCAACTTGAACGGCTTGACTACCCCAGCTGAAGTTCAAAAAGGTGTGACCGACAATACTAAAGACACAGTAGATATTCCAGCTACATACTTGGACAAAGCCAACTTCCCAGGGCCATTCACAGCCGGTGTTAACCAAGTCATTCCTTACGAATTCTTCGCCGGTGACGGTATGTTGACTCGCCTTATCTTGAAAGCATCCGACAAGGCTCCATGGTCAGACAACGGTTCAGCTAAAAACCCCGCTCTTCCACCAGTAGAAAAATTGGGCAAAGGCCTCTACTTCTACGAAGTGGATTTGGCCGGTACTCAAGGTAAATCTGACAAAGAGCTTCTAGATCTCTTGAAACAAAATGGTACTCAAAGCTATAAAGCTACCATTAAAGTGTACAGTGCTAAAGATGGTAAGGCAGATTTGAGCAATCTCGTAGCGACTAAGGATTTGACAGTGAACTTGAATGGACATCAGTCTCTGATTCCGATGCAGTCAGGTTTCGTCCCATCTTCTAATGATTCAGCTATGCAGGCTCCAATGATGAATAGTCATCAAGATGAGTCTAAGATGAACGCTCAAATGCCTAGTGCCAATCAAGATGATATGAAATTTAAAATGCCAGTTACTAACCAGGATAAGATGATGCCTAGTCAAGAGCAGGACAAAACCATGAATGCTAGCCAGCCAATGGCAACACCAAGCATGAAACAAGATCAAGCTCCAGCACCATCAAGCAAAATGCCTGATGAAGGCAACATGGCATCTAATAATAAGGTGTCAAATCCAATGATGGCTGATCAGATGAAAGAGCAAAAAGACATGCTTCCATATACTGGTGAAACCCAAACATCAATGGCTACTATTGGATTCTTTGGATTAGCTTTGGCTGGACTGCTAGGGGTCCTCGGTTTGAAAGCTAAAAAAGAGGGAAATAACTAGTCTAGCTAAAGAGTTTCTATTTAGGATTTGAAAAATCCAGATATGGTTTAGAATGTTCGTAAAGAGATTAAAATAGTGTTATACTATTATGGTATAGCACTGTTTTTTTCAAAGGAGATACAGATGGGAAAGACAATTTTACTCGTTGATGACGAGGTAGAAATCACAGATATTCATCAACGTTATCTGGTTCAGGCAGGCTATCAGGTTTTGGTGGCTCATGATGGAGTAGAGGCTTTGGAAATCTTCAAGCGAAAACCGATTGATTTGATTATTACAGATATCATGATGCCTAGGATGGATGGTTATGATTTGATTAGTGAGGTTCAGTATCAGTCTCCAGATCAGCCTTTTCTCTTTATCACAGCTAAGACCAGTGAGCAGGACAAGATTTATGGCCTGAGCTTAGGGGCAGATGACTTTATTGCCAAGCCATTTAGTCCCCGTGAGCTGGTTTTGCGTGTCCACAATATCTTGCGTCGCCTTCATCGTGGAGGTAAGACAGAGGTCGTCAGTCTTGGGGATTTACGGATGAATCACGCTAGTCATGAGGTCTCTATCGGCGATGTGGCGCTCGATTTGACAGTCAAATCCTTCGACCTTCTATGGCTTCTAGCCAGCAATCCAGAGCGGGTTTTCTCCAAGACAGACCTCTATGAAAAGGTCTGGCAAGAAGATTATGTGGATGATACCAATACCTTGAATGTTCATATTCATGCTCTTCGACAGGAGTTGGCAAAACATGCCAGTGCAGAAACTCCCGCCATCAAAACCGTTTGGGGCTTGGGCTACAAAATTGAGAAAGCACGAGGTAGTCAATGAAATTAAAAAGTTATATTTTAGTGGGGTATATCATTTCAACACTCCTAACGATTATCGTAGTTTTTTGGGCCATCCAGCGAATGTTAATTGAAGAAAGAGAGATTTACTTCCTAGTGGGTATGACTCTCATAGCTAGTTTTGTCGGTGCTGGGATTAGTCTGTTTCTCCTATCACCGGTCTTTACATCATTGGGCAAACTCAAGGAACATGCTAAGCGAGTAGCAGACAAGGATTTTCCTTCTAATCTGGAGGTTAAAGGACCTGTAGAATTTCAGCAGTTAGGGCAAGTTTTCAATGAAATGTCACATGATTTGCAGGCGACCTTTGATTCCTTGGAAGAAAGCGAACGAGAAAGGCTTGATGATTGCCCAGCTATCGCATGATATCAAGACTCCCATCACTTCAATCCAAGCGACGGTAGAAGGCATTTTGGATGGGGTTATCAAGGAAGGAGAACAAGCCCATTATCTAGCAACCATTGGACGCCAGACCGAAAGACTCAATAAACTGGTTGAGGAATTGAATTATTTGACTCTAAATACATCTAGAAATCAAGAGGATACGGCTAGTAAAGACAGTATTTTTTTGGATCAGCTCTTGATTGATTGTATGAGTGAGTTTCAGTTCTTGATTGAGCAGGAGAAGCGAGATGTCCACTTGCAGGTAATCCCAGAGTCTGCTCGGATTGAAGGAGATTATGCTAAACTTTCTCGCATATTGGTTAATCTGGTCAATAACGCATTTAAATACTCTGCTCCAGGGACCAAGCTGGAGGTGGTGGCTAAACTGGAGAAGAGTCAGCTTTCAATAAGTGTGACGGATGAGGGACAGGGAATTGCCCCGGAGGATTTGGAGAATATTTTCAAACGCCTTTACCGTGTTGAAACTTCGCGAAATATGAAAACAGGTGGTCATGGCTTAGGTCTTGCAATTGCGCGTGAATTGGCCCATCAATTAGGTGGAGAAATTACGGTCAGTAGCCAGTACGGCCTCGGAAGTACCTTTACCCTAAATCTTAATCTCTGTATTAGTGAAAATAAAGTTTAAAACCTCTTTACAAATCAAGACATTCATGGTACAATAGCCTTTGTGTGAAATAGCAGCAGGAAAGCATGAAGCTCGTCAACAGGTGTCTTCTGATAAGTAACCTTGGCTGTTTAGGCGAAGGGCATCTGCACGAATCAGGGCTCTCTAAGTGACTATTTCCACCGAAATATTATTTATTATTAGGAGGACATACATATGTCACGTTATACAGGACCATCTTGGAAACAAGCTCGTCGCCTTGGACTTTCACTTACAGGTACAGGTAAAGAATTAGCACGTCGTAACTATGTACCAGGACAACACGGACCAAACAACCGTTCTAAATTGTCAGAATACGGTTTGCAACTGGCTGAAAAACAAAAACTTCGTTTCACATACGGAGTGGGTGAAAAACAATTCCGTAACTTGTTCGTACAAGCTACTAAGATTAAAGAAGGAATCCTTGGTTTCAACTTCATGCTTCTTTTGGAACGTCGTTTGGATAACGTTGTTTACCGTCTTGGTCTTGCGACTACACGTCGTCAAGCTCGTCAATTCGTAAACCACGGACATATCCTTGTTGACGGAAAACGCGTTGATATCCCATCATACCGTGTAACTCCAGGACAAGTAATTTCAGTTCGTGAAAAATCATTGAAAGTTCCAGCAATCCTTGAAGCAGTAGAAGCTACTCTTGGACGCCCAGCATTCGTATCATTCGACGCTGAAAAATTGGAAGGTTCATTGACTCGTTTGCCAGAACGTGACGAGATTAACCCAGAAATTAACGAAGCTCTTGTCGTTGAATTCTACAACAAAATGCTTTAATTTTAAGATGTATGATACAGAAAGCCTACAACAGTGGGCTTTTTGCTTTGAAAAAACAAAAAATACGAAAAAAATAAACTTAAGTTCTTGACAAGGCAAAAAAAGTAGGTATAATAGAAAGAGTCGAAAAGCTCGGGTCCGTTGGTCAAGGGGTTAAGACACCGCCTTTTCACGGCGGTAACACGGGTTCGAATCCCGTACGGACTATGGGTATATTGCAGAAGAAGATGAAAAAAGTTTGAAAAAGCTATTGACAACGAGAGGACTCTGTGATATACTAATATAGTTGTCGCTCACGAGAGGGTTGAGAGACAAAGACCTTTGAAAACTGAACAAGACGAACCAATGTGCAGGGCACTATAACTAAGGTTATAGTACTGAACAATGAGAAAACAATAAATCTGTCAGTGACAGAAATGAGTGAGAACTCAAACTTTTAATGAGAGTTTGATCCTGGCTCAGGACGAACGCTGGCGGCGTGCCTAATACATGCAAGTAGAACGCTGAAGGAGGAGCTTGCTTCTCCGGATGAGTTGCGAACGGGTGAGTAACGCGTAGGTAACCTGCCTGGTAGCGGGGGATAACTATTGGAAACGATAGCTAATACCGCATAACAGTAGATATCGCATGATAACTGCTTAAAAGGTGCAATTGCATCACTACCAGATGGACCTGCGTTGTATTAGCTAGTTGGTGGGGTAACGGCTCACCAAGGCGACGATACATAGCCGACCTGAGAGGGTGATCGGCCACACTGGGACTGAGACACGGCCCAGACTCCTACGGGAGGCAGCAGTAGGGAATCTTCGGCAATGGACGGAAGTCTGACCGAGCAACGCCGCGTGAGTGAAGAAGGTTTTCGGATCGTAAAGCTCTGTTGTAAGAGAAGAACGAGTGTGAGAGTGGAAAGTTCACACTGTGACGGTATCTTACCAGAAAGGGACGGCTAACTACGTGCCAGCAGCCGCGGTAATACGTAGGTCCCGAGCGTTGTCCGGATTTATTGGGCGTAAAGCGAGCGCAGGCGGTTAGATAAGTCTGAAGTTAAAGGCTGTGGCTTAACCATAGTACGCTTTGGAAACTGTTTAACTTGAGTGCAAGAGGGGAGAGTGGAATTCCATGTGTAGCGGTGAAATGCGTAGATATATGGAGGAACACCGGTGGCGAAAGCGGCTCTCTGGCTTGTAACTGACGCTGAGGCTCGAAAGCGTGGGGAGCAAACAGGATTAGATACCCTGGTAGTCCACGCCGTAAACGATGAGTGCTAGGTGTTAGACCCTTTCCGGGGTTTAGTGCCGCAGCTAACGCATTAAGCACTCCGCCTGGGGAGTACGACCGCAAGGTTGAAACTCAAAGGAATTGACGGGGGCCCGCACAAGCGGTGGAGCATGTGGTTTAATTCGAAGCAACGCGAAGAACCTTACCAGGTCTTGACATCCCTCTGACCGCTCTAGAGATAGAGTTTTCCTTCGGGACAGAGGTGACAGGTGGTGCATGGTTGTCGTCAGCTCGTGTCGTGAGATGTTGGGTTAAGTCCCGCAACGAGCGCAACCCCTATTGTTAGTTGCCATCATTCAGTTGGGCACTCTAGCGAGACTGCCGGTAATAAACCGGAGGAAGGTGGGGATGACGTCAAATCATCATGCCCCTTATGACCTGGGCTACACACGTGCTACAATGGTTGGTACAACGAGTCGCAAGCCGGTGACGGCAAGCTAATCTCTTAAAGCCAATCTCAGTTCGGATTGTAGGCTGCAACTCGCCTACATGAAGTCGGAATCGCTAGTAATCGCGGATCAGCACGCCGCGGTGAATACGTTCCCGGGCCTTGTACACACCGCCCGTCACACCACGAGAGTTTGTAACACCCGAAGTCGGTGAGGTAACCTTTTAGGAGCCAGCCGCCTAAGGTGGGATAGATGATTGGGGTGAAGTCGTAACAAGGTAGCCGTATCGGAAGGTGCGGCTGGATCACCTCCTTTCTAAGGATAAGGAATGCACATTGGTCTTGTTTAGTCTTGAGAGGTCTTGTGGGGCCTTAGCTCAGCTGGGAGAGCGCCTGCTTTGCACGCAGGAGGTCAGCGGTTCGATCCCGCTAGGCTCCATTGGTGAGAGATCACCAAGTCATGCACATTGAAAATTGAATATCTATATCAAATAGTAACAAGAAAATAAACCGAAAACGCTGTAGTATTAATAAGAGTTTATGACTGAAAGGTCAAAAAATAAGGTTAAGTTAATAAGGGCGCACGGTGGATGCCTTGGCACTAGGAGCCGAAGAAGGACGTGACAAACGACGATATGCCTTGGGTAGCTGTAAGTAAGCGATGATCCAGGGATTTCCGAATGGGGGAACCCAACAGGTAATGCCTGTTACCCATATCTGTTAAGGATATGAGGAGGAAGACGCAGTGAACTGAAACATCTAAGTAGCTGCAGGAAGAGAAAGCAAAAGCGATTGCCTTAGTAGCGGCGAGCGAAACGGCAGGAGGGCAAACCGAAGAGTTTACTCTTCGGGGTTGTAGGACTGCAATGTGGACTCAAAGACTATAGAAGAATGGTTTGGGAAAATCAGCCAAAGAGAGTGATAGCCTCGTATTTAAAATAGTCTTTGTACCTAGCAGTATCCTGAGTACGGCGGGACACGTGAAATCCCGTCGGAATCTGGGAGGACCATCTCCCAACCCTAAATACTCCCTAGTGACCGATAGTGAACCAGTACCGTGAGGGAAAGGTGAAAAGCACCCCGGGAGGGGAGTGAAATAGAACCTGAAACCGTGTGCCTACAACAAGTTCGAGCCCGTTAATGGGTGAGAGCGTGCCTTTTGTAGAATGAACCGGCGAGTTACGATATGATGCGAGGTTAAGTTGAAGAGACGGAGCCGCAGGGAAACCGAGTCTGAATAGGGCGCTTTAGTATCATGTCGTAGACCCGAAACCATGTGACCTACCCATGAGCAGGTTGAAGGTGCGGTAAGACGCACTGGAGGACCGAACCAGGGCACGTTGAAAAGTGCTTGGATGACTTGTGGGTAGCGGAGAAATTCCAAACGAACTTGGAGATAGCTGGTTCTCTCCGAAATAGCTTTAGGGCTAGCGTCGACATAGAGATTCTTGGAGGTAGAGCACTGTTTGGGTGAGGGGTCCATCCCGGATTACCAATCTCAGATAAACTCCGAATGCCAATGAATTATGGTCGGCAGTCAGACTGCGAGTGCTAAGATCCGTAGTCGAAAGGGAAACAGCCCAGACCACCAGCTAAGGTCCCAAAATAATTGTTAAGTGGAAAAGGATGTGGGGTTGCACAGACAACTAGGATGTTAGCTTAGAAGCAGCTATTCATTCAAAGAGTGCGTAATAGCTCACTAGTCGAGTGACCCTGCGCCGAAAATGTACCGGGGCTAAAACAATTTACCGAAGCTGTGGATACCTTTTATGGGTATGGTAGGAGAGCGTTCTATGTGTGATGAAGGTGTACCGTGAGGAGTGCTGGAACGCATAGAAGTGAGAATGCCGGTATGAGTAGCGAAAGACAGGTGAGAATCCTGTCCACCGTAAGACTAAGGTTTCCAGGGGAAGGCTCGTCCGCCCTGGGTTAGTCGGGACCTAAGGAGAGACCGAAAGGTGTATCCGATGGACAACAGGTTGATATTCCTGTACTAGAGTATGTAGTGATGGA